>Mummy_p2__coassemble_905_pt1 | contig 51184 bp, 43 predicted proteins | sample Mummy_p2__metabat2_low_PE_043 | metagenome-assembled genome bin Mummy_p2
GTGCCAGCGCTGCCGCTTCACTCGGTGAAATGGGTTTCAGAGTATTTAACTTCTGCATCCAAGACTCTCCCCGTCGTGCTCACTCTATCGCAGCACAAGGTGGTATCAATGCTGCTAAGAATTATCAGAACGATGGTGACTCTGTATACCGTCTGTTCTATGATACTGTAAAGGGTGGTGACTACCGTGCCCGTGAAGCAAACGTATATCGTTTGGCTGAAGTATCCAACAACATCATTGACCAATGCGTGGCTCAGGGTGTTCCTTTTGCTCGTGAATATGGTGGCACTTTGGACAACCGTTCATTTGGTGGTGCACAGGTATCTCGTACATTCTACGCTAAAGGCCAGACTGGTCAGCAGCTGCTGTTGGGTGCATACTCTGCACTGAGCCGCCAGGTAAACGTAGGTACAGTAAAACTCTACACACGTTATGAAATGGAAGACGTGGTATTGGTAGACGGCCGTGCTCGCGGTATCATTGCCAAGAACCTCGTGACAGGTAAACTGGAACGCTTTTCTGCACACGCTGTAGTTATCGCTACCGGTGGTTACGGTAATGCTTACTTCCTTTCTACAAATGCTATGGCTTGTAACTGTTCTGCTGCCATGGCTTGCTATCGTAAGGGTGCCTGGTTTGCTAACCCCGCTTACGTACAGATTCACCCGACTTGTATCCCCGTACACGGTGACAAGCAGTCGAAACTGACTTTGATGTCAGAATCTCTGCGTAACGACGGTCGTATCTGGGTTCCGAAAAAATTGGAAGATGCCAAGAAATTGCAGGAAGGAACTCTGCAGGGTAAAGACATACCTGAAGAAGACCGCGATTATTACTTGGAACGCCGCTATCCGGCATTCGGCAACTTGGTTCCGCGTGACGTGGCCAGCCGTGCTGCTAAAGAACGCTGCGACAAAGGTTATGGTGTCAACAATACCGGCTTGGCCGTATTCCTCGACTTCTCTGAAGCAATCAACCGCTTGGGCAAGGATGTAGTAGCACAGCGCTACGGTAACCTCTTCGATATGTATGAAGAAATCACCGACGTTAGTCCGTACGAAAACCCGATGATGATTTATCCGGCTATCCACTACACCATGGGTGGTATCTGGGTAGACTATGAATTGATGACTTCCATCAAGGGTCTGTTTGCTATCGGTGAATGTAACTTCTCTGACCACGGAGCTAACCGTCTGGGTGCTTCTGCTTTGATGCAAGGTCTGGCTGACGGATACTTCGTATTGCCTTATACTATCCAGAACTATCTGGCCGATCAAATTACTGTTCCCCGCTTCTCTACAGACTTGCCTGAATTTGCAGCTGCAGAAAAAGCTGTTCAGGACAAGATTGACTGGATGATGAACATCAAGGGTAAAAAATCCGTAGATTCTATCCACAAAGAACTGGGTCATGTAATGTGGGAGTACGTAGGTATGGGACGTACAGCAGAAGGCCTGAAAGAAGGTCTGAAGAGATTGAAAGAAATACGCAAGGAATTCGAAACTCAGTTGTTTATCCCGGGCGAAAAAGAAGGTATGAACGTAGAACTCGACAAGGCTATCCGTCTGTACGACTTCATCACCATGGGTGAACTGATTGCTCACGATGCTTTGAACCGTAACGAAAGCTGCGGTGGCCACTTCCGTGAAGAATATCAGACAGAAGAAGGTGAAGCTAAGCGTGACGACGAAAACTTCTTCTATGTAGCTTGCTGGGAATACCAAGGTTCTGACGAAAAAGAGCCTGTATTGCTGAAAGAACCGTTGGTTTACGAAGCAATCAAGGTACAGACTCGTAACTACAAGAGCTAATCGGGAAGTTGAACAATTAAAGAATTAAAGAAAATGGATAAAAATATATCATTTACACTGAAGGTATGGCGCCAAAAAGGTCCTAAAGCAAAAGGCGCTTTCGAAACTTATCAGATGAAAGATATTCCGGGCGATACTTCTTTCTTGGAGATGCTCGATATCTTGAACGAACAGTTGATTTCTGAAGGTAAAGAACCGGTAGTATTCGACCACGACTGTCGCGAAGGTATTTGTGGTATGTGTTCTTTGTATATCAACGGACATCCGCACGGCCCGGCAACAGGTGCTACTACTTGTCAGATTTACATGCGTAGATTCAAAGATGGTGATACTATCACCGTAGAACCTTGGCGTTCTGCCGGTTTCCCGGTAATCAAAGACTTGATGGTAGACCGTACTGCTTATGACAAAATCATGCAGGCCGGCGGTTATGTAAGCGTTCGTACCGGTGCTCCTCAAGATGCCAACGCTATCTTGATTCCGAAGCCCATTGCAGACGAAGCTATGGATGCAGCCAGCTGTATCGGTTGCGGTGCTTGTGTAGCAGCTTGTAAAAACGGTTCTGCGATGTTGTTCGTATCTGCTAAAGTTAGCCAGTTGAACTTGCTGCCGCAAGGTAAGCCTGAAGCACTGCGTCGCGCTAAAGCCATGTTGAGCAAGATGGATGAACTGGGATTCGGTAACTGTACCAACACACGTGCATGTGAAGCTGAATGTCCGAAAAATGTTTCTATCAGCAACATTGCCCGCTTGAACCGCGATTTCATCATCGCTAAGTTGAAAGACTAATCAGCCCTTTCTACATTTGATTAATATCACCTGAGCTCTCCTGCCAGAAATCTCTCTGTGCAGGGGAGTTTTTTTCTTATTGCAGCACAACTACAATTAATCCCTATACAGTGAATACTATCCCCCCATTTCGCCACAGCAAAATGTCAAATTGTGTTCGAGAACGAGCTAGAATGTGAAACTAATTTAAACCAAGATATAAAAAAGCGGAATACTTTGGAACTTATATCGGAAAGGAATATATTTGTGATGTGATTTTTTTCATAGTATTAGATTTAAGGTTAACAAAGGTTGGAGTACAGCGGTACTCCTTTTTTTATGTCGTTACAGCAAGTGATACATACCACCTACCAAAGCCTTTATCACCCCTTTCATTTCTAATTCGAAAAGCAAGCTACTCATCTTATGAATAGGCATATTGGCTTCTACCACCAACGTATTGATGTGCAAATCACCCTGACGAGCCAAAATAGCTACTACAAGACTCTCCTCTTCTGTCAGTTCCGGAAACAATGAACGCTGCACTGCTGCAGGTCTTGCTTCTCCCCCCTCATCACACCAGCCCATAGCCTGCACAAAATCGGCAGCATTTTCTATCAACACTGCTTTATTATCGCGTATCAACTGATTACAACCAACAGAAGCTACGTCCTTCACCCGGCCAGGCACGGCAAAACAATCACGATGATAACCTTCAGCCAGTTCGGCAGTTATCAACGATCCCCCCTTAGCAGCCGACTCTACCACCACAGTTGCATCGCTCATACCCGCCACAATACGATTACGACTCACAAAATTATAACGGTCAGGATTAGTATCAGTCATAAACTCTGTCAGCAATCCACCATTGGCCAACATATCCACGGCAGTTTTACGATGCACATACGGATAAATCCGGTCTAATCCATGCGCCAAGACAGCAACAGTAGAAAGATGCTCGGCCAATGCCGCACGATGAGCATGAATATCAATGCCGTAGGCCAGTCCACTGACCACCATTGCATCGGGACATAAGGCCGCCAAATCGTGCACAAAATCTGCACAAAACTGTTTACCATACTCCGAAGCCTGTCTGGTGCCGACCATCGCCACCACTTTGAGCTTATTCAGATTGGCATTTCCCTTGAAGAAAAGTGCAAGTGGGGCATCTTCGCAATCGCGCAACCGCGAAGGATAAGCCTCGTCATGAAACGTCAGACAAGTCAAATGGTTTTTCTCTACAAACTCCAGTTCGCACTCTGCCCTGGAAAAGGCTGCTGCATCATCCAAGGCAGCTACTACTGCAGGTGATACGCCGGGTAGCCGTTCTGGTAGTTCCTTACGGTAGCGAAACACATCAACGGCACTTCCCATGCCCTCCACCAACCTTTTAGCTCCTATATGACCGATTCCAGAACAAAGCGTCAAGGCCAGGCAGCAAATCCGCTCATCGTTGCACATAACTATACCAGATATTGGGCAAACCATTCATCAAACAACACACTGTCCGAGAGCCGCCCGTTGACCACACATACCGTTTCTACCACCCCTTTCAGGCATACTTTATTATCACTCTTCCGAAAGATGTCCTGATAGAATACGTATTTAATTCCCTCTTTCTTGAGGTATAACTTACACACAAACTCGTCACCACTGCGCAGAGGAGTCTTGAAAGCCATATTGATACGCGCCACTACAGGATCCACCCCCTGCTCGTGCAGAGCAGCAAAGCTCACCCCTACACTATGCAAGAACTCATGCCGTGTATGCTCCAGATAATGCTGATAATTGGCATTATTCACAATACCTTGAAGGTCGCACTCATAATCACGAACCTTCATCTCCAAACTAAATATATAACCAGCCACTGTGAAAATAAAGAGTTGAAAAATGAGTATTATTTAATAAAATTATCCCCGCTGTTTCTCCACATCGATGCCTTTGAAGCGCTTCAGTTCTTCTACCGACACCAATTTATACAGCTTGTCGCTGGGGCGGATCTTCACCGACTTCATAGAGAAATGCTCTCCTTTATGAACCGTAGATACCGGCTTCAGATCCACTCTTGCCTCTTCCAATGTCAGATACTCTGCTCCGGTAGTAGGTCCCGTAATAAGCAGTTTATCGCCCACATTTACTTCGGCAGCCTCTACCAGAAACTCGGCTACACCAATGTTACTGAAATACCGTATACCCTTACCTACATAAATCTTACGCTCTGTAGCAGCTGAACCATAATTCTTAGTCCATTCACCCAAGCGCTGTCCCAGATAATATCCGTCCCAGAATCCCCGGTTGAACACCGTCTTCAGCCGCTCATCCCAACCGGTAATCTTCTCATCCGTGAAGCTGCCATCCAAATACGCCCGGATAGCCTCCTTATAACATTCCACCACCGTACGTACATACTCTGGTCCACGAGCCCTACCTTCGATCTTAAATACCCGCACACCGGCATCCAGCATCTTGTTCATAAAATGAATGGTCTTCAAGTCCTTAGGCGACATAATGTATTGGTTGTCCACTTCCAGTTCCACCTCTGTTTCCTTGTCGCGCACCGTATATGCCCTGCGGCATACCTGCATACAAGCACCCCGATTAGCCGAGTGATTCATTTCATGCAGCGATAAGTAACATTTACCACTTACTGCCATACACAAGGCACCGTGACAGAACATTTCTATACGAATCTGCTTTCCACTAGGTCCGCAAATGTTTTCTTCACAGATGTGGCGATAGATTTCAGCCACCTGCTCCAGATTCAGTTCACGAGCCAGCACTACTACATCGGCAAACTGCGCATAGAAACGTAATGCCTCTACATTACTGATATTCAGCTGTGTACTGAGATGCACTTCCTGCCCTATCTGGCGTGCATAACTCATCACAGCCACATCGGCTGCTATGACAGCTGATATGCCAGCTTCCTTAGCTGCATCCACAATGGTGCGCATCAGTGGAATATCGTGATCGTAAATAATCGTATTCACCGTGAGATAACTCTTCATACCGTGTTCATCACACGTCCGTGCTATCTCTTTCAAATCATCAATGGTAAACGTATTGGCCGAACGGGCCCGCATATTCAGGTTCTCAATGCCGAAATAAATAGAATCCGCCCCTGCCTGTATAGCTGCTGCCAGCGACTCTCGTGAGCCCACCGGAGCCATAATTTCAAAATCCTTGATTGTAAGACTCATATAGTTAAACGACTAATTTGATACAAAGATAGGGTTTTTTGGTTATTTTTGCAGCGAAAAAAACATTTATTCCATTTTAAGACATGAAGATAGCCCACATAGACTTAGGACCTCATCCCATACTTCTGGCCCCGATGGAGGACGTTACCGACCCAGCCTTCCGACTGATGTGCAAACGCTTTGGCGCCGACATGGTGTATACCGAATTTGTATCGGCCGATGCTTTGATTCGCTCTGTAAGCAAAACCGAACAGAAATTGAACATCAGCGATGAAGAACGTCCGGTGGCTATCCAGATATACGGACGCGACACAGCAACCATGGTAGAAGCAGCCCGCATTGTAGAGCAAGCCCGTCCGGATATACTCGACATCAACTTCGGGTGCCCTGTGAAGCGCGTGGCCGGAAAAGGAGCAGGAGCCGGCATGCTGCAGAATATTCCGCTGATGCTAGAGATTACCCGTGCCGTGGTAGAAGCCGTAAAAATACCCGTTACAGTAAAAACACGCCTGGGATGGGATGCCAACAGCAAAATTATCCCTACCCTGGCCGAACAACTGCAAGATTGCGGCATCAGTGCCCTGACTATTCATGGACGTACGCGAGCTCAGATGTACACCGGTGAAGCCGACTGGACGCTGATAGGAGAAGTGAAAAACAATCCACGCATACACATTCCTATCATTGGCAACGGTGACATCACTACACCACAACGCGCTAAAGAATGCTTCGACCGCTATGGAGTAGATGCCATCATGATAGGCCGCGCCAGTTTCGGACGCCCCTGGATATTCAAAGAGGTGAAACATTACCTGGAAACCGGAGAAGAGCTGCCCCCACTCAGTGCCCAATGGTGCATGGAGGTGCTTCGCCAAGAAGTGGAAGACAGCGTGAATCTGCTTGATGAAAGAAGGGGGATTCTACACGTACGCCGACATTTGGCAGCCAGCCCACTATTCAAAGGTATCCCCAACTTCCGCGATACCCGCATCGCCATGCTGCGCGCTGAAACCAAGGAAGAACTGTATGGAATATTTCAGGAAATTGAAAGCAAGTATTTTTGAAACAACATTGAAGGTTTCACCATAAACACACTGATTATCAATGCATGAAAGGTGAAAGGTGAAAGATAGAGATGCAAGAAAAAGTAGATAAACCATCAAGAATCCCAATGTACAAGATACGAGATGGAAGCTACTGGATACAGAACATCAAACATTGGATATGAAATAAAAACCTATGGAATTAACAGTGTTAAAGCTGGACTTTAGAAAGTTCTACTTATTGTAGAATTTTCTAAAGTCCAGTGTTTTTGACGTCCAATAGTAGTCTGTCATAATTTTAACATATCACCTTTCATCATGTAATATACAAACACTAAAACACACACTTTTCCCCTTCTTTTTAACAATGGTAATGAACCTCCCCCCACAACTGTCCTTCAAATCACAAGTGAAGTTCTCATACCCTTACGTTTAATATTCAAAAAATATATTTTCATTATAATTTATCACATAAGTAACACACTTTACAATATATATTCATATATTTGAGGCATATTCATTACAAATACAAGATACAGCCTCAACAGTAAGCCCCCCTTCCTTCATATTTATACCCACAAGGCTGCATGAAATCATTATTTATCCCTACCTTTGCAGATATAAATAATGTATGAACAATATGATGAATTGGAACACCCTGCTTTCTGCCAAACGATTCGGTCTGGAAGAATTTCACGAAGAACGCCATGAAAACCGATCTGAATTTCAGCGCGATTATGACCGACTGATTTTTTCAGCTCCGTTCCGCCGTTTGCAAAGCAAAACACAAGTGTTTCCACTTCCGGGAAGCATCTTTGTACATAACCGACTGACACACAGCCTGGAGGTATCTTGCGTGGGGCGCTCGCTAGGCAACGATTTAGCAAAAGCTATCCTAAGCAGACAGCCGGAGCTGGCCGAGTCTTACCTACCCGAAATAGGAGCCATTGTATCGGCCGCCTGCCTGGCACACGACCTGGGGAACCCTCCCTTCGGCCATTCGGGCGAACGGGCCATCTCTACCTTCTTCTCGGAAGGAAAGGGACAATCGCTCAAAGAAAAACTGACTGCCAGCCAATGGGAAGACCTGACACACTTTGAGGGAAATGCCAATGCTTTCCGACTGTTAACCCACCAATTTGAAGGACGACGGAAAGGGGGCTTCGTACTGACCTACCCCACCCTGGCCAGCATCGTGAAGTATCCATATGCCTCCAGTCTGGCTGGCAATAAATCCAAATTTGGCTTCTTCACCACTGAAGAAGAGAGTTTCCGAAGAGTGGCCGATGAACTGGGGATGATAAAGCTACAAGATAATCCACTGAAGTATGCCCGCCATCCGCTGGTGTATCTGGTAGAAGCTGCCGATGATATCTGTTACCAGATGATGGACTTAGAAGACGCCCATAAACTAAAGATTCTCAGTACGGAAGAAACCAAAGAACTGCTACTGGCTTATTTCTCGGACGAGAAAAAGGCACACCGCCTACAGACACTGAAACTGGTGACTGACGTGAACGAGCAAATAGCCTATCTGCGCTCTTGCGTCATCGGACTACTCATCAGCGAGTGTACCCAGGCTTTCATGAATCATGAAGCGGAAATTCTAAACGGCACCTTTGAAGGAAGCCTCATCAAAGGCATCTCGCCCCTGCCAGCCAAAGCCTATAAGCACTCATCCGACGTGTCGTTCCAAAAAATTTATTGCTCGCGCGACGTATTAGACAACGAACTGGCCGGATTCCGCATCATTTCCACTCTGCTGGATTTAATGATAGAGGCGGTAAGCTCGCCCGAAAAAGTGTATTCCCAACTGCTCATTAACCGAGTTTCTAGCCAGTATAACATACGGGCACACTCTTTCTATGAACGCATACAAGCCGTATTGGACTATATTTCCGGCATGACCGATGTCTTTGCCCTGGACCTCTACCGCAAAATAAAGGGGAACAGCCTGCCGGCAGTATAATAAAGGATGGGAGATTTGACAATTTGACAGACTATAAAAGAAAAATAACGATAATAAAGGAAGTATAATCCACATAAATATTCCATGAAATATATTTTGTTTTCAAAATGATAGTAGCTATCTTTGTTCTTAAAGAAAGTCTAAACTTAAAAACTTACTATTATGGAAACAAAAGAGAATGAAGCTACCCGCGTGGAAAGCGATTTGCTGGGCGCACGCGAAATCCCGGCAAGTGCCTTATATGGTGTACAAACCCTGAGAGGCATCGAAAACTTCCCCATCAGCAAATTCCACCTCAATGAATATCCGCTCTTTATCAACGGACTGGCCATCACTAAAATGGCTGCAGCCAAAGCCAATCGCGAATTGGAATTACTGACCGAAGAGCAGGCTCATGCCATCGTTACAGCCTGCCAGGAAATACTGGACGGACAACATCATGAACAGTTTCCCGTAGATATGATTCAAGGAGGAGCGGGTACCACTACCAACATGAATGCCAACGAAGTAATAGCCAACCGGGCCCTGGAACTGATGGGACACCAACGAGGCGAATACCAATATTGCTCACCCAATGACCATGTGAACTGTGCACAATCCACCAACGACGCTTATCCCACAGCTATCCACATCGGACTGTACTATTCTCACCTGCACCTGCTGCCACACCTGCAGGCACTGATTGATGCTTTCAACCATAAAGGAGATGCCTTTGCCCACATCATCAAGATGGGACGTACACAGTTGGAAGATGCCGTACCGATGACGCTGGGACAAACTTTCCACGGATTTGCCAGCATCTTAAAAGACGAAATCAAACATCTGAATGAAGCAGCCGAAGACTTCCTGACTGTCAACATGGGTGCTACTGCCATCGGTACAGGTATTTGCGCCGAACCGGGTTATGCCGAAAAATGTGTAGCAGCTTTGGGAGAAATTACCCATCTGCCATTCCGCCTGTCGGGCGACTTGGTAGGAGCTACCTCAGACACTTCCTGCATGGTAGGCTATGCCTCTGCCTTGAAACGCATCGCCGTGAAACTGAACAAGATTTGCAATGACCTGCGCCTGCTGGCCAGTGGTCCGCGATGCGGATTGGGTGAATTCAACCTGCCAGCCATGCAACCGGGCTCTTCTATCATGCCGGGTAAGGTAAATCCAGTCATTCCTGAAGTGATGAACCAGATTTGCTACAAGGTAATAGGCAACGAACTCTGCGTCACCATGGCCAGCGAAGCGGCTCAAATGGAGCTAAATGCTATGGAGCCCGTCATGGCTCAATGCTGTTTTGAAAGTATCGACCTGATGATTAACGGCATGGATACCCTGCGCACCCGCTGCGTGGAAGGCATCGTAGCCAACGAAGAACATTGCAAGGAAAATGTACACAACAGCATCGGCGTGGTTACTGCCTTAAATCCGGTTATCGGCTACAAGAACTCTACCAAGATAGCCAAGGAAGCACTCGAAACCGGCCGCAGTGTCTATGAATTGGTATTAGAACACGGTATCTTAAGCAAAGAGGATTTGGATACTATCCTTAGCCCGGAAAACATGATTCACCCCGTGAAGCTGGATATCCATCCCAAGAAATAAGATACTGATACAGGTACTGACAAAACAAAGCCCCCAGCAAACATTTGCTGAGGGCTTTGTTCATACTTGTAAGATGTTTATCCCTATATTATTTACTGGGATAAAATACCTTATTGGCACCGGAGGTAAATTTACAGGCTTCCGGGTCGTGCTCCACAAAAGATTCGATGTGACGGATGCGCTTCTCTGCCAGAATCTCATCGACCGCTATCAAGATGCCGGTTTCTTCCACATCACCGAAGCCATAGTTGATAGCTGTACCAAACATGCGCATCGTGGGACTAAGGCTCATATAGGCATTTACCAGCGGCGGTATATTATAGCCCACCTTGCGAATCTCGCTGTTCAGAATCTTATAGTCTTCCTTGAAAGAATCCTTATTGAAGATAGCCGCCAGCTCTTTGTCATCTGTTTCCAGCTGCAAAGGCTTCATCGGTGTAATGAGGTTCTCCTTATCGCCGAAATGCTTACGCAGAAAATACAGAATCTTGTCCCTACTTTGGCGATGATAGTTGGGATACATGGTTACTTTACCAAAGAAATACTTCACATTGGGCATAATCACGGTCAAAGCACCTAGACCATCCCACAGATTATCTAAAGCAAAAAGCCCCTTGCTGCCGGCACGGGTAGACTGATATTCCAATGTAACGAATGAACGTCCCAACTCAATGGTAGTAGGCAGATACTCCTTCAAAAATTTCTCCGAAAAGTTAAACATATGCGAAGTGGCCAATATCGGTGCGCCCTGTTCATCAAATCTTACATCCGTACCTAAAATGTAACGATAGCCTCCCAGAATTTCTTCGGCTTCAGGATCCCATACTATCAACTGTTTATAAGGATTCTCCATGATATCATATTCATCGATATCCATGGATAATCCGGTACCTCCACCGGCTGCGCGAAAAGCTATTTCACGCAAGCGACCAATCTCCTTCATAGTGTTTGGAGAATCTTGAGCTGTAATGATATAAATCTGATTATTGCTCTTATTGGTCATACGCAGACGCTTTTCCTCGGTCAGCTCTGCTTTCAGCAAATCCTTACTTATAGGTTTAATGATATCTTCCATACTTCTTATATCAAGACCGACCCCTAAAAAGGGTCTCTCTCTTTTCAGTTACTTAATTGTTTAATTTATATACAATTTCCTTTACATACTGTGCCCATTGAATCGGTGTCCTAGACTTATCGAACGTTTGCCAGGGAATAGGTTTACCAATGGTTATGGTAAAGGTTTTATGCCGGTTCTTCAACATTTCATCGGCCAAATAGAGCATCGCAATATTAAACTTGATACCCAAAAATTTACAGACATTGGCCAGATTATAGAAAAAGTTGGAATTCCGCCCTTCAAAATGAATGGGAACCACATTGCGCTGTGCCTCCACACTCTTGGTGATGAACGTCTTCTTCCATTCCAAATCCTGAATAACCCCGTTTTGCCTGCGCGAACAGAGCCCTGCCGGAAACATGATAAGCTGGTTATCGGAAGCAAAACCTGCCTCTACCAAACGCGGAAAGTCCTTGGCTTGTTTGCCGGTTTTGTTGATAGGAATACACAAAGGAGCCAATCCGTGAAGATTCATCAGCAAATCATTGACCAAATACTTCACTTTCCCCTGATACTGGGTGCCCAGTACATAACCCAGGGCTACTCCATCTTGTCCGCCCAAAGGATGGTTGGAAACAAACGTGCAAAGCCCATCGGAAGGAAGATTTTCCGCTCCCCTCACCACAATCTTTGCATCCAGAAATTCCAGACAAGCCTTCAGGAAATCCACTCCCACTTTATCTTTCGACTCACGCAAAAAGACATTCAGTTCATCCTGATGAACGATACGTTTCAAATAAGAAACGATAAACTTGGGAATATACTTCACATGCTTCGGAGCTTTCTCCCGAAGTATCTTATCTATATCGATTAAAAATAAAGAGTCGTCAGCCATACTTCTGTACGATGAAATAATGGCACAAAATTAATTCATCTTTTTAATTAATCGCAAAAAAATGAAAGAAAACTGCTCAAATACAAGACAAAAAGCATCTCTTCGACCCTACACACCTGTCTTACGGAGCAAAACTTCTCTTCCTCTGCATCCATCATCAACAACCTGTTGATAACTTCTTGTCAAGATTTTGATTAAAACATAGTGAGGATTTCTAGGGAATTGTGTAATTTTACCGACTCTTTATATAATAAGGTAGAAATAGAAAAATGACTGAACCATACACCTATCATATCCCAGTACTCCTGAAGCCTGCTGTAGATGGCATGAACATCCATCCGCAAGGTATCTATGCCGACATGACCTTTGGCGGAGGAGGCCATTCACGTGAAATCCTTTCACGCCTGGAAGATGGCGGAAGACTGCTTGGTTTTGACCAAGATGAGGATGCAGAACGTAACATCATGCCCGACCCCCACTTCACCTTTGTACGTAGCAATTTCCGCTATCTGCACAACTTTCTGCGCTATCATGGTGTAGACCAACTAGACGGCATTCTGGCCGACTTGGGGGTATCGTCTCACCACTTCGACGACAGCGAACGGGGGTTCTCCTTCCGGTTCGACGGCGCATTGGATATGCGCATGAACAAAAGAGCAGGAATGACTGCTGCCGACATTGTGAACAATTACGATGAAGAGCGGCTGGCCAATCTTTTCTACCTGTATGGTGAACTGAAAAACAGCCGCAAACTGGCAGCCACGCTCGTCAAGGCTCGAAGCAAACAGCCCATCGGCACTATCGGAGAATTCTTAGAAGTGGTGAAGCCGCTGTTTGGCCGTGAACGCGAAAAGAAAGAACTAGCCAAAGTATTTCAGGCACTGCGCATAGAGGTAAATCAGGAGATGGAAGCACTGAAAGAGATGCTGCAGGCAGCTGCCGAGGCATTAAAGCCTGGCGGAAGACTGGTAGTGATTACCTACCATTCACTGGAAGACCGCATGGTGAAGAATATGATGAAAACCGGAAATGTGGAGGGAAAAGCCGAGAAAGATTTCTTCGGAAATATACAGACTCCCTTCAGGCTAGTGAACAATAAGGTTATCGTACCCGATGAGGATGAAATAGCCCGCAACCCCCGTTCACGGAGTGCCAAATTACGCATAGCTGAAAAAATAGAACCCTCTAAATAATAACCAGACAAGGCAATGAACGAGATACCTCCTAAAGAAGACAGACAGAAACGACGCACCAAATGGAAGAGCATCATCGGAGGTGATATCTTGGCTGCTGATTTCTTCCAACGTCAGACCAAGCTCTTGGTGCTTATCATGCTGCTGGTAATCTTCTACATACATAACCGGTATGCAGCCCAACAACAGCTGATAGAACTGGATAGACTGAAAAAAGAACTGACCGACATCAAATACGATGCCTTGACACGCAGTTCGGAACTGATGGAGCGAAGTCGACAATCGCGCATCGAAGAGTATATCTCTTCGCAAGAGAGCGATTTGCAAACAGCTACCAACCCTCCGTACTTAATAGAAGACTAACAAGATGACCGTAAATAAAAAAAACATAATGACCCGCTATTTCTTCGTGGTGCTACTCATGAGCCTCATGGGGATAGCTATTGTGGTACAAGCTGCCATCATCATGTTTGCAGAAAGGTCGTACTGGCAGGAAGTGGCCGACCGCTTCGTGCGCGAGAATGTAATCGTAAAACCCAACCGAGGAAATATCCTTTCTGCCGATGGCAAACTGATGGCTAGTTCACTGCCTGAGTACCGCATCTATATGGACTTCAAGGCCGGAGGTGAGAAGAAAGATACCATGCTGATGAACCACCTCGGTGAAATCTGCCAAGGGTTGCATAAAATCTTCCCCGACCGCAGTGCGGCAGAATTCAAGCGCCACTTACTGAAAGGGCGCAAACGGGGCAGCCGGAACTATCTGATTTATCCGAAACGCATCTCATACATCCAGTATAAAGAGGCGAAACGACTGCCCGTGTTCAGTCTGAACAAATACAAAGGTGGATTTCACGAACAAATCTACAATCAGCGGAAAAAGCCCTTCGGTTCTTTGGCTGCCCGTACATTGGGAGATTTGTATGCTGATACTGCCAAAGGAGCCAAAAATGGCATAGAGTTGGCTTTCGATACCCTGCTGCGCGGGCGTGATGGAATCACCCACCGGCAGAAAGTGATGAACCGATACCTGAACATCGTAGATGTACAGCCCATAGACGGGTGTGACATCATCTCTACCATCGACGTAGACATGCAGGATATCTGTGAAAAAGCTTTGGTAGACAAACTGAAAGAACTGAATGCCAGTGTAGGAGTAGCCGTACTGATGGAAGTGAAAACAGGCGAGGTAAAGGCCATTGTCAACATGATGAGAGCAGGTGACGGAAATTACTACGAAATGCGCAACAATGCCATCAGCGACATGCTGGAGCCCGGATCGACTTTCAAGACTGCCTCTATTATGGTGGCATTGGAAGATGGTAAAATTACACCCGATACAGAAGTGGACACCGGAAACGGTATCATGAATATGTATGGCAGCAAGATGAAAGACCATAACTGGCACCGAGGCGGGTATGGAAAAATCAATGTGACACGTATACTAGAAGTATCATCGAACATAGGGGTATCGTCTTTGATAGACAAATACTATCATAACGACCCGCAAAGCTATGTGAACGGACTGAAAAGGATGAGCCTGGATGAAACGTTGCATCTGCAGATTCCTGGTGAAGGAAAACCCAACATCAAGGGTCCCAAAGAACGCTACTTTGCCAAGACTACCCTGCCTTGGATGAGTATAGGGTATGAAACTCAAGTGCCACCTATCAATACGCTGACGTTCTACAACGCTATAGCCAACAACGGCGTAATGGTACGGCCTAAATTTGTGAAAGCAGTAGTCAAGGATGGAGAAGTGGTTCGAGAATTTCCTACAGAAGTTATCAATGCCAAAATCTGTTCGGACAAAACACTGACTCAAATCAGAGACATACTAGAGAAGGTAGTATCGCAAGGCTTGGCCAAACCGGCAGGAAGCAAACAGTTTTCGGTATCGGGAAAGACCGGCACTGCACAAATATCGCAAGGGGCAGCCGGCTACAAGACCGGGCGTACACAATACCTGGTAAGTTTCTGCGGATACTTCCCCTCGGAGGCTCCCCAATACAGTTGCATCGTAGCCATACAGAAATCCGGTCTGCCAGCATCGGGTGGACTGATGGCAGGAAGCGTGTTCAGCAAAATAGCTGAACGAGTGTATGCCCGTAACCTGCACTTCAATCTGAGTCATGCCATAGACAGCACATCGTGCGTCATACCTCAGGTAAAAGCCGGCCATCTGGAAGAAGCCGACTACGTGTTGCAGGCATTAGAGGTGCCCGTAAGAAAAGAATTAAAGAACGAAGAAACCGACCGTACATGGGGATATGCCCAAGCATCGGCTTCGGAAGTGGTGCTGCAGCAACGCGAAACGCAAGAGAACCTGGTTCCTGCCGTAGTAGGAATGGGAGCCAAAGATGCAGTTTTCCTACTGGAAAGCAAAGGCTTGCGAGTCAGACTGAATGGAGTAGGACGAGTGAAACGTCAATCCATTGCCGCAGGTAGCCGGCTGAGGAAAGGACAAACCGTGCTGCTGACACTGACCAATAAATAATAGATGATTATAATATAATAAGGTATAGAGAAGAATGAAACTCATCGATTTACTGAAAACCATATCCAATGCCCAGATTATCGGAAACACCGATCTGGAAATCTCCGGCATACAGATTGATTCTAGAAAAATAGAATCCGGAAATCTGTTCATGGCCATGCGAGGTACGGCAACCGACGGACATGCTTACATCCCGGCAGCCGTGGAAAAAGGAGCTGTAGCCATACTTTGTGAAGAAGTACCGCAACATGCTCCTGATGCTACCTACATTGTGGTGCCCGATAGTGAAGAAGCTACCGGACGGATAGCCACGCTGTACTATGGAGACCCCACTTCCCAAATAGAATTGGTGGGAGTAACCGGTACCAACGGAAAAACCACTATTGCCACATTACTCTATCAGCTGTTCCGTCGTTTTGGTTACAAGGTGGGATTGATTTCTACCGTATGTAATTATGTCGATGACAAACCGATACCTACCAGCCACACCACTCCCGATCCCATTACGCTGAACCAACTGCTGGGCGAAATGGCCGATAGTGGATGTAAGTATGTATTTATGGAAGTAAGTTCGCATGCCGTAGCTCAACGCCGTATCAGCGGACTGAAGTTTGCCGGAGGCATCTTCACTAATCTGACTCGTGACCATCTGGATTATCACAAGACCGTAGAAAATTATCTGAAAGCCAAAAAGAGATTCTTCGACGATCTGCCTAAATCGGCTTTCAGCCTGACCAATCTGGACGATAAAAACGGACTGGTAATGACACAAAATACACATTCTTCTGTTCATACCTACTCCTTACGCAGCCTGGCCGATTTTAAAGGCAAGGTACTGGAATCTCACTTTGAAGGTATGCTGCTGGATTTCAACAACCATGAACTAGCCGTTCCTTTCATCGGACGATTCAATGCCAGCAACCTGCTGGCCGTATTTGGCGCAGCAGTACTCTTGGGCAAAAAAGAAGAAGATGTATTAATAGCACTCAGCACTCTGCATCCCGTAGCCGGCCGCTTCGAAGCCATCCGTTCAAAAGAAGGATATACAGCCATCGTGGACTATGCCCATACGCCAGATGCATTGGTCAATGTGCTTAATGCCATACACGACGTACTGGAAGGCAGAGGAAAAGTTATCACGGTAGTAGGAGCCGGAGGTAACCGCGACAAAGGGAAACGCCCCATCATGGCCAAAGAAGCAGTTAACCAAAGCGACCGGGTAATTATCACTTCGGATAATCCTCGGTTCGAAGAGCCGCAAGACATCATCAATGACATGATGGCAGGACTCGACAAGGAAGACTTGAAAAAGGTGCTCTGCATAGCAGACCGCCGGGAAGCCATCCGTACCGCCTGTATGCTGGCTCAGCAGGGAGATGTGATTCTAGTAGCGGGTAAGGGACATGAAAACTATCAAGAAATCAAAGGGGTGAAACACCACTTCGATGATAAAGAAGAAATCATGAGAGCAGCCTGTAACTGACGTGAACCGATGAACATATATCATCTAACGAACATTATATAATACAAATCAGAAAAAGAAATGTTATACTATTTATTTCAATGGCTTGACCGATACGATTTTCCCGGAGCAGGAATGTTTGGCTACACTTCATTCCGCGCTTTAATGGCTGTGATCCTAGCTTTGCTCATTTCCAGCATCTGGGGAGATAAATTCATCAACCTGCTGAAAAGAAAACAAATTACCGAAACGCAACGCGATGCCTCCATCGACCCGTTCGGAGTAAACAAGACTGGCGTACCCAGCATGGGAGGAGTCATTATTATCTTTGCCACTCTCATCCCTTGTCTGCTCTTGGGAAAACTGGAAAATGTCTACATGATTCTGATGCTGATTACCACCCTCTGGCTGGGAAGCTTGGGATTTGCAGACGACTATATCAAAATTTTTAAAAAAGACAAAGAGGGACTGCATGGAAAATTTAAGATTATCGGACAGGTAGGATTGGGACTCATCGTGGGACTCACCCTATATTTCAGCCCGCAGGTAGTTATCCGCGAAAACATCGAAGTAGAGAAGCCCGATGGACAAATCGAGGTAGTACATGCTGCGAAGGAAATCAAGGCTACACAAACCACCATCCCTTTCTTTAAAAGCAATAACTTGGACTATGCCGACCTGATGAAATGGACGGGAGACTATGCTCAAAGTGCCGGATGGATAGTTTTCGTCATTGTCACCATCTTCGTGGTGACAGCTGTATCCAACGGAGCCAACCTCAACGACGGAATGGATGGCATGGCTGCCGGCAATTCTGCCATCATCGGAGCCACGCTGGGCATATTGGCCTATGTATCCAGCCATATAGAATATGCAGGCTACTTGAATATCATGTATATTCCAGGGTCTGAAGAACTGGTTATCTTTATCTGTGCCTTCATCGGAGCTTTAATAGGCTTTCTGTGGTACAATGCCTATCCGGCACAAGTGTTTATGGGCGATACCGGCAGTCTTACCATAGGAGGAATCATCGCAGTGTTTGCCATCATCATCCACAAGGAATTGCTGATTCCTATCTTATGCGGTATCTTCCTGGTGGAGAATCTATCGGTCATCCTACAGCGTGTGTATTATAAAGCCGGAAAACGGAAAGGAGTGAAACAGCGTCTGTTTAAACGAACCCCTATTCACGATCATTTCCGTACCGGAATGAACCTGATAGAACCCGGATGCAGTGTGGTATTTCAGAAGCCGGACCGCTTGTTTCACGAATCGAAAATCACCGTTCGGTTCTGGATAGTAACCATCGTATTGGCAGCCATTACCATCATTACGCTGAAAATACGATAAAAACAGCTATTATTTTAGTAAACCATAAAACTAACCATAAAAAGATCAGGAGCTATCCTCTTGACCTCAACATATTAATCACTAAAAAGACGTGAATAAGAGAATTGTTATTTTAGGAGCAGGTGAGAGCGGAGCGGGAGCGGCCGTTCTTGCTAAAACAAAAGGACTGGACACGTTCGTTTCAGACATGTCAGCCATCAAAGACAAGTACAAGGAGCAGTTGGACAGCTATGGTATCTGTTGGGAAGAAGGACATCACACCGAAGAACTCATTCTCAACGCTGATGAAGTAGTGAAAAGCCCGGGTATACCGAACGATGCACCCATCATTCTGAAACTCAAGCAACGGAACATTCCTGTCATCTCCGAAATAGAATTCGCTGGGCGATACACCAATGCCACCATGGTGTGTATCACCGGGTCAAATGGCAAGACCACCACGACTTCGCTCATCTACCACATCTTCCAAAGTGCCGGACTGAATGTGGGTCTGGCGGGCAATATCGGCAAGAGTCTGGCGCTGCAAGTAGCCACTGAGAAACATGATTACTACATCATCGAACTCAGTTCTTTCCAATTGGACAATATGTATAATTTCCGCGCCAACATCGCCGTACTGATGAATATTACCCCCGACCATTTGGACCGGTATGACCACTGCATGCAGCATTACGTAGATGCCAAGTTTAGAATTACGCAAAACCAGACATCGGACGACGCATTTATCTTTTGGAATGACGACCCCATCATCCGCAAAGAACTGGCCAAGTATGGACTAAAGGCTCATCTCTATCCATTTGCAGCAGTAAAAGAAGAAGGAGCCATAGCCTACGTAGAAGACGGAGAAGTAAAAATAAATGAGCCGATTGCTTTCAATATGGAGCAAGAAAAGTTATCTTTGCAAGGAACGCATAACTTGTACAACTCATTGGCAGCCGGTATATCGGCCAACTTGGCTGGTATCCGAAAAGATGACATCCGAAAGGCTCTGTCCGACTTCAAGGGAGTGGAACACCGATTGGAAAAGGTATGCGATGTGGGTGGAGTACATTTCATCAATGACTCCAAAGCTACCAATGTGAATTCTTGCTGGTACGCCCTACAAAGCATGACTACCAAAACAGTACTTATCCTGGGAGGAAAAGATAAGGGAAACGACTATACAGAAATAGAAGAACTGGTGCGCGAAAAATGTTCAGCACTAGTATATCTGGGGCTGCATAATGAAAAGCTACATGCCTTCTTCGACCGGTTGGGATTACCAGTGGCTGATATACAGACAGGCATGAAAGATGCAGTAGAAGCGGCTTACCGATTGGCTCAAAAAGGAGAAACAGTACTGCTGAGCCCCTGTTGTGCCAGCTTTGATCTCTTTACGAGCTACGAAGACCGGGGTGACCAATTCAAGGCTTGCGTAAGAGATTTATAATAATACTAACCGTTAAAAACGAGCGTATAGTGGATCTGCTAAAGAACATATTTAAAGGAGACAAAATCATCTGGATTATCTTTCTGATGCTTTGTCTTATCTCCATCATTGAAGTGTTCAGTGCTGCCAGCACACTGACCTACAAAAGTGGCGACCACTGGGCACCTATCACCCAACACAGTATCTTTCTGATGGTAGGCACAGTGATTGTAGTGGTGTTCCACAATATCCAATACAAATGGTTCCAGGTACTGCCAGTCTTTCTTCTACCCATTTCCGTGGTATTGTTGATACTGGTTATGATGATGGAGCGTATTAATGGAGCTGCCCGCTGGATGACCTTTATGGGGGTGCAGTTTCAGCCTTCAGAGATAGCTAAAATGGCAGTCATCATCGTAACGGCTTTTATCTTATCCAAAGGACAAACGGAAGAAGGAGCCAATCCGAAAGCTTTCAAGCGGATACTGATAATCTGCAGCGGCATTTGCCTGCTGATTGCACCGGAAAACCTCTCTACGGCTGCCCTGCTATTCGGAGTAGTGATGCTGATGATGTACATAGGCAGAGTACCCATGCGTAAACTGCTGATGCTTCTAGGAGCACTCTCTGGCATAGTAATCGTGGCTGCCGCCTTCTTACTGGCCACTAAGAACAGTGATATCCCCTTCTTTCACCGGTTTGATACGTGGCGTGCCCGCATCGAACGGTTTACAACGGATGAACGGGTACCGGCAGCAAAGTTCGATATAGACAAAGATGCTCAGATAGCCCATGCCCGCATTGCTGTGGCGAAAAGCCACATCATAGGAAAAGGTCCCGGAAACTCAGTACAAAGAGATTTCTTGAGCCAGGCATTCTCAGACTTTATCTTTGCCATTATCATCGAAGAGTTGGGATTGGTAGGAGGCGCCATCGTAGTCTTTCTGTACATATGCCTACTAATCAGAGTAGGAAGAATCGCTAAGAAATGCGACCGTTCTTTCCCTGCTTTCCTGATTATCGGCATTGCCCTGCTGCTGGTATCGCAAGCTATCTTTAATATGATGGTTGCTGTAGGATTGGCTCCGGTAACCGGACAGCCACTGCCTCTCATCAGTAAAGGAGGAACCTCTACATTGGTAAACTGCGTATATATCGGAATCATACTCAGTGTAAGCCGCTATACAGCTCAATTAGAAGAAATGCAGTCGCTACAGAATGAAGCGGGACTGTCTGCACCCCTGCTCCTGACTACAGAAGCAAGATTGTCTGACAACAGCCAGGCACAAAGCGGAGCAGAGCCTACGGCTCAAATTCTCAACAATGACGATAAGTTTGAATAACTAAGAATACAACTGAAATGAGTAAGACAGATAATCATACATCCACCCATTCGCTGCACAATAACCCGTTGCGCATCATCGTAAGCGGGGGAGGCACCGGAGGACATATATTCCCGGCTGTATCCATAGCCAACGCTATCCGGGAACTTCGGCCGGAAGCGGAAATCCTTTTTGTAGGAGCCGAAGGCAGAATGGAAATGCAACGGGTACCAGAGGCAGGCTACAAGATAATAGGCCTTCCTGTGGCAGGATTCGACCGCAAACACTTGTGGAAGAATTTCAGCGTAGTGGCCAAGCTAATCTACAGTCAATGGAAAGCCCGGAAGATTATACGCGAATTCAAGCCGCAAGTAGCGGTAGGCGTAGGCGGATATGCCAGTGGCCCCACCTTGAAGACAGCAGGCATGATGGGGGTACCTACGCTGATTCAGGAACAAAATTCTTATGCCGGAGTCACCAATAAACTACTGGCTCAGAAAGCCCGCAAAATATGTGTAGCCTACGAGGGAATGGAAAAATTCTTTCCGGCCGAAAAAATCATCCTGACGGGTAATCCGGTACGCCAGAATCTGCTGAATGATGCCGTGAGTCGCGAAGAAAGTATGGCACACTTCCAGCTAGACCCAGCTAAAAAAACCATCCTCATTTTAGGAGGGAGCTTGGGAGCACGTACCTTGAACCAAACTGTGGCAGGGGCACTGGACACGATCCGCAATCATCCGGAAATACAGTTTATCTGGCAGACCGGAAAGATTTACATTGAACAGATGAGAACGCTTATCCAGCAGTTTACAGGCGAAACCATATGCAACGGTCATGTACCTTCTTTACCCAATCTGTATGTAAACGACTTCATCAAAGATATGGCCAAGGCTTATGCTGCAGCCGACCTGGTTATTTCCAGAGCCGGTGCAGGGTCTATTTCGGAATTCTGCCTGCTGCAGAAACCTGTGATTCTGGTACCCTCGCCCAACGTAGCAGAAGATCACCAGACCAAGAATGCTCTGGCACTGGTAGAAAAAGGAGCAGCCATTTACATAAAAGATACCGAAGCGCAGGATAAACTGATACCTGCCGCTATGGAGGTAATCCATAACGACCAGACCCTGCAAGCATTAAGCAAGCATATTGCTCTATTGGCTCTGCCCAACGCAGCCGTTACCATAGCAAAAGAAGTATTGAAACTAGTAACTGAAAAATGAACAACAATCTTATGAATCTAAATAAAGTACAGGCCGTTTACTTTGTCGGTGCAGGTGGTATCGGCATGAGTGCCCTCATACGCTACTTCCTGGCCAATGGCAAAACTGTAGCTGGCTATGACCGCACCCCCAGTGCCTTGACAGAACAGCTGATAAAGGAAGGGGCACAGATACACTACGAAGAGAACGTTGCACTGATACCTGAATCATGCCGCCAACCCGAAACTACACTGGTGGTCTATACACCGGCCGTTCCTGAAACACATGCCGAATTGGTATATTTCCACCAGCAAGACTTTGAAATACATAAGCGTGCGCAGGTGCTGGGCATGATTACCCGACACAGCAAAGGACTTTGTGTGGCAGGTACTCATGGTAAAACCACCACCAGCACCATGCTGGCCCACTTACTGCAACAATCGCATGTAGGATGTACTGCTTTCTTGGGAGGTATTTCCAAAAATTATCACACAAATTTACTGCTCTCTTCAGAGAGCCCGTACACTGTAATAGAGGCCGACGAATTTGACCGTTCGTTCCACTGGCTTTCTCCCTGGATGAGTGCAATCACTGCTACAGACCCTGACCATCTGGACATCTATGGCACTAAGGAAGCCTATCTGGAGAGTTTCCGCCATTACAGTTCATTAATTCAGCCTGGAGGTGCCCTTCTTCTGCACACTGGACTGGAAATGCAGCCCGATGTACAGGAAGGCGTACGTATCTATACCTATTCCCGGCATGAAGGAGACTTTCATGCCGAAAATATCCGCATAGGAAACGGAGAAATCTATATGGACTTTATAGCCCCCAACACTCGCATCTGCAATATACAGTTAGGTGTGCCCGTAAGTATCAATATAGACAATGGAATAGCAGCCATGGCCCTGGCACATCTTAGCGGTGCTACGGATGAAGAAATCAAGAAAGGAATGGCCAGTTTCAGCGGAGTGGATCGCCGTTTCGACTTCAAATTAAAAGACAACCGGCATGTACTGTTGAGCGACTATGCCCATCATCCGGCCGAAGTAGCACAAAGCATCCGCTCTATCCGGGAGTTATATCAAGGGCGAAAGATTACTGCAATCTTTCAGCCTCACCTCTATACCCGTACACGAGACTTCTATCAAGAATTTGCCGAAAGCCTCTCGCTGGCCGATGAAGTGGTACTTACAGAGATTTATCCTGCCCGTGAAGAGCCTATTCCCGGAGTGGACAGCCAACTCATCTACCAGTCACTAAGACCCGGTATGGAGAAACATCTCTGCCCTAAAGCAAATATCCTCACCTTCCTTCGACAACAAAAGGATAATCTGGATATAGTAATCGTGCTGGGGGCAGGCGACTTGGAAAGCCAGGCCGATGCTATGGCCCAACTATTATGTGAGAAATAATCATCATTAATCGCTAAATTATGCTGAAACGAATCCTGCTTTCTATCGTTCTGGTGCTTATCACGGCCTACCTCGTGGTAGCCATTACCGCCTTCAGCCAAAGGCCGCAAGGCGAAGTATGCCCAGCCTTGGAACTGGTTATCAAAGATTCGGTATATGCCGGATTCATTACCCAGAAAGAGGCTGTAGATATGCTGAAAAAGAAAGGCATAGACCCGATAGGAAAAGAGTGGGAGCGCATACATACACGCACGCTGGAACGGGAGTTGGCCAAACATCCCCTCATAAATGACGTGGAGTGCTACCGCACACCTAGTGGTAAATTATTCATCGAAGTGTCACAGCGCATTCCCATACTAAGAATCATGGGAGACGGGGGAGCCGATTACTACCTGGACAACAAAGGAACCATCATGCCACATACCATCAAGTGTGCAGCTCATCTGGCTATTGTCACGGGGAAAGTAGAAAAGAACTTTGTCATAAAGGAACTCTACCCCTTTGCCATGTTTCTACAGCAAGACCCTTTCTGGAATGCTCAGATAGAACAAATCCATGTACGGGCTGACCACACACTGGAACTGGTACCCAGAGTAGGCGAACACCTTATCTATCTGGGCACATTGGACCAGTTTGAACGAAAGCTGAAACGCGTAAAGAAATTCTATGAGAAAGGCCTAAACAAGGTGGGATGGAACAAATATTCACGTATCAGCGTAGAGTTTGGCAACCAGATTATTTGCACCAAAAAAAATGATTAGTAATTAAAAAAAACAGATATGGCAACAACAGATTTTATAGCCGCCATTGAGCTGAGCACATCCAAAATTGTCGGTATTGCCGGCAAAAAGAACAGCGATGGAAGTATTCAGGTATTGGCCTATGCACAAGAGCATGGCACGCCATGTATCCGCAAAGGAGGAATCTACAACATCGACAAGACCGTACAAGCCCTGCGGTCTATCATACACAAGCTGGAGAGCCAATTGGACAGTTCCATTGCCAAAGTATATACCAGCATCAACGGGCAGTCGTTACGTACTCTGGAAAATTCTGTCAGCCGCACCTTGGATGAAGAACAAATCATTTCCCAAGAGCTGGTAGACGAAATGTGTGACGACAACCTGAATATGCCACTCTCTGACCAGACCATTCTGGATGTGGTACCCCAAGAGTACCGTATGGACAACAACACTCTGCAGACAGACCCGGTAGGAGTGAAAACCGCCCATGTAGTAGGACAGTATCTGAATATTGTGGCCCGTGCCACACTTAAAAAGAATCTGGAATACAGTTTCGAACAGGCACAAATCAAAATAGCCGACCTCTTTACGGCTCCTTCTGTCATGGCAGAACATGTGTTGCAGGAAAATGAAATGAGAGCCGGATGTGCATTGGTAGATTTCGGGGCAGATACCACTACCGTAGTCATCTATAAGAACAACATCCTACGCCACCTCAGCGTATTGCCGCTGGGAGGCAATACCATTACCCACGACATCACCTCTCTGCAGATGGAAGAGGAAGATGCCGAACTGCTGAAACTCAGATTCGGAGACGCACTTTATGATGAGAATGAGGGTAAAGATATGGCCAACTGCAGCCTGCCCGACGGACGCAGCATCGACATCATACTGCTGAACAACATCATCGGTGCCCGTACTGAAGAAATCCTGGCGAATGTATGGAATCTTATCCAATTGTCGGGATATGCCGATAAACTGTTCTCGGGAATTGTATTTACCGGTGGAGGTAGCAACTTGAAACACCTGGAAGAAGCATTCCGCAAATACAGCGGCGTAGAAAAGGTGAAAACGGTAAACACCGTGCAGCATACCGTACACGGCATACCCGAAGCACTGAAAAGAGACGGTACCCAATGCACACTGCTGGCCATGCTGGCTGCAGGCAATGAAAACTGCTGCCGACCGGTAGCTGCACCGGTAGCTCCAACACCCGTAACCCCAACACCGGAACCCCAGCCTACAGATGTGTTTGACCACGAAGCCGCACTGAAAAAGCAAGAAGAAGAAGAAAACAAACGCAAGCAGGAGGAGGAAGAAAAGCAGCGCAAAGAAGAAGAGAAGCGCAAAGAAGAAGAGAAGAAACGCAAGGAAGAGGAAAAGCAGCGCAAAGAAGAAGAGAAAAAGAAAAAAACAGGCTGGTGGAGAAGAAAGATAGACAACCTGACCAAAGAAATCTTCGAAGAGGAATAAGAAAAGAAATAAAATAAGTTCATTAATCAACTATAAACTTATGGAAGATATCGTACAATTCGACCTACCTACCCATTCTGAAAAGATTATCAAGGTAATCGGAGTAGGTGGAGGCGGCTGCAATGCAGTAAACCATATGTACAATGAAGGCATCAATGGAGTGACCTTCATGGTGTGCAACACCGATTCGAAAGCATTGGGAGATTCTCCCGTACCCGATAAACTGCAGCTAGGCACAGGACTGGGAGCCGGAAACAAACCGGAAATAGGCCGGGCAGAAGCTGAAAATTCCATCAACGAAATACATCAGCGGCTGAGCGACGGCACACGCATGGTGTTCATCACCGCCGGAATGGGCGGCGGCACCGGTACCGGAGCGGCACCCGTCATCGCCCGGATAGCCAAGGAAATGGACATACTGACCGTGGGCATCGTCACCATACCCTACCAATGGGAAGGAGACAAGAAGATAGACCAGGCCCTGGACGGCGTAGAAGAAATCAGCCGACACGTGGATGCGCTGATCGTCATCAAGAACGATAAGCTAAGCGAGATATACGGCGAAATGGGATTTGAAGATGCTTACGACCGTGCCGACGACATCGTACTGGTGGCTGCCAAAAGCATTGCCGACATCATTACCATGCACGGTAAAATCAATCTGGACTTCAACGATGTGCGCACCATACTGAAAGACGGTGGAGTGGCCATCATGGGAACCGGCTACGGAAGCGGCGATGCCCGCGTGAGCAAAGCCATCCAAGATGCACAGACTTCTCCGCTGCTGAACAACAATGATATTTTCAATGCGCGCAAAGTGGCACTCTGCATCAGCTACAGCTCGGAATGCCAGCTGATGATGAGCGAAATGGACGAAGTAAAGGAATTCATGAGCCGATTCAGCCGTGACATCGAAACCAAACACGGAGTGGAACGCGACGAATCCTTGGAAGACAAGGTGAAAATCACCCTGCTGGCTACGGGATTCGGCATACAAGACATCCACATGCAGCAGCTGGACGACCGCATCAAGGCCAAAACTGAAGAGGAACTGGAACGACTGGCCGAAGAGGAAGAACACCGCCGCGAACGCCGCGAGCTGTATTACGGCAAGGAAATCAACAGCAACAGTCCGCGTATGCGCCGCCGCCACATCCATATCTTCACCTTGGAAGACCTGGATTGTGACGAACTGATCAATCAGATAGAGAATTCTCCGACCTATATGCGCGACAAGGCTACCCTGAATTCTTTCCGCAAGCTGTCTCAACAGCAAACAGAAAATGCAGTGGCCGCACCGCTTCCTGCAGAAGACGGAGTAATCAGTTTTACCTGATAGAAAACGATGAATGACAGACAACTAATAAATAAGACGAATATGGATTTGTTTGAAAGAGTAAACCAAGACATCAAGGCAGCCATGAAGGCTAAAGACAAAGTGGCACTGGAAACCTTGAGAAACGTGAAGAAAGTATTCCTAGAAGCCAAGACCGCTCCGGGAGCAGCAGATACACTGACCGATGCCGATGCACTGAAAATCATTCAGAAACTGACCAAGCAAGGGAAAGATGCCGCTGAAATCTATATACAGCAAGGCCGTCAGGACCTAGCAGATGCCGAACTGGCACAGGTTAAGGTGATGGAAAACTACCTGCCTGCACAGATGAGTGCCGAAGAGCTGGAAGCTGCCCTGAAAGAAATCATAGCAGAGGTAGGTGCAGCCGGCCCGAAAGATATGGGCAAGGTGATGGGAGTGGCCAGCAAAAAACTGGCCGGCCTGGCCGAAGGACGCATCATCTCAGCCAAAGTGAAAGAGTTGCTGGGATAAACAGCCGAAAACGGAATCAGATGAAAAGGGTTGTGCCATCCGGTGCAACCCTTTTTTTGCTTTCATTGTTCTATTTCTCTGCCCGAGCCGTCTCTCCACTGCCCCCAACCGCCCCAAAATCGTGTCTGCTCCGAACCCATGCACTGGGAGTTGGTTAGGAGATGGTTAGGAGAAGGTACGGAGATGGTTAGGAGAAGAACTGAAAATTGTTCTATAAGTCGGTTTTCAGGAGCAGGTGCTGCAGCTTCGTTTCGCCTGCCCCATACGGATAAGGCACCATACAAACCACCCCTACCAGCATAAGTACAATGACAACAGCACACACATGGTGCAAAGCGACATGCACACTCTGATAAGTTTCTTGTTCATAATGAATGATGATTAAAAATTCAAAGAAATTCTCTTGCCTATACAAGAAGCATCTTCCCTTACGGCAACAGTTCGGCCAACTGCCGCACACCTTCGGAAGCCCCTTTCTGTATCACATGCACAGGACGCGAAGAGTGTGTATCCACCGGCTTGGGGTCGATGAGATAAACCTCGGCTGCTGCCGGCACATAATGCAGCAGACCCGCCGCCGGATAAACATTCAGACTGGTGCCGATAATCACGAATACATCTGCCTGCTGCACATAATCGATAGCCGTTTCAATGGCCGGAACCGCCTCGCCAAACCACACGATAAAAGGCCTTAGCTGACTGCCGTCGCCTGCCTTGTCTCCTATATGGACTTCGTATTCTTCGGGCTTCAGTTCTTTTACGTAGCGCAGATTCTGAGGATCTTTACTGGAACAAACCTTGGTCAGCTCTCCGTGCAGGTGAATCACCCTGCTGCTTCCGGCACGCTCGTGCAGATTATCCACATTTTGGGTAACTACGGTTACTTCGTATCTTTTCTCCAGTTCTGCCAGCCCCAGATGCCCCGCATTGGGCACCACATCGAGCAACTGTCTGCGCCTCTCATTATAAAAGCGGATAACCAACTCCGGATTGGCCGCATAGCCCTCGGGAGTGGCCACCTGCTCTACCGGATATTGGTCCCACAGTCCTCCTGCATCTCTGAAAGTGCTGATACCGCTTTCTGCACTCATACCTGCACCAGACAGTACAACTAGTTTTTTCATACCATTTCCTCCTTTACATGCACATTAAAAGTTTGAATTACACAAATATAAGATTAATTTATATGAGTGCGACCGCATTTTCTACACTTTTTAATGATGAAATTATCTATCATTCAAATAAAAGACTTACTTTTGCCACCTATAATTTGCAACCGTTTGAAAATTATACATTTCAAACCTACAAACTAAAACGTATATATGGACAAATTCAGTTATGCTATCGGCCTGGGAATAGGTCAGAATCTATTAAGTATGGGCGCTAAAGGCATCGCCGTAGATGACTTTGCACAAGCCATCAAAGATGTATTAGAAGGAAATCAAACTGCTATCAGCCACACTGAAGCACGTGAGATTGTCAATAAATATTTTGAAGAGCTGGAAGAAAAAATGAATGCAGCCAACATCGAGGCCGGCAAAAAGTTCCTTGAAGAGAACGGCCAGCGTCCTGGCGTTGTCACGCTGCCCAGCGGTCTGCAATACGAAGTAATCAATGAAGGAAAGGTAGGCACCTATGCCAAAGCTACCGACCAGGTGCAATGTCACTACGAAGGAACTTTGATCGACGGCACCTTGTTCGACAGTTCTATCCAGCGTGGCCAACCCGCTACTTTTGGTGTAAGTCAGGTAATCCCCGGATGGGTAGAAGCCCTGCAGCTGATGCCCGAAGGAGCCAAATGGAAACTGTATATCCCCAGCGACCTGGCTTATGGCGCCCGTGGAGCAGGCGAAATGATTCCGCCCCACAGCACCCTTATCTTCGAAGTAGAGTTATTAAAAGTTTTACCAAAATAAATCATTAAAGCAAAATGAAAAAAGTTTCTTTTATGATGTCACTTGCCATTGCTGCAGGACTCGCATCATGTACTACACAAGCTCCGAAAGGTAATCTCACTACCGACGTTGACTCACTCTCTTATGCCATCGGTATGGCTCGTTCAGAAGGTTTGGATCAGTTCCTGGCTCAGCAGGGCATTGATTCTACCCACATGGCCAGCTTCCTGAAAGGATTCAATGAAGGTTCTTCTAAGATAGATACAGAAGACTTGGCTTATGTAGCCGGTCTGCAGATTGGCCAGATGGTCAGCAAAAATTGGGTAGAAGGCTTCAACCAGCAAATCTTCGGTGGTGACTCTACACAAACTATCAGCCGCGAGAACCTGTTGGCAGGATTCGTAGCAGGAGTAGTAGGCAAAGGCGGCAGCATGAATCTGCTGGAAGCACAGACCTATATGCGTACGCAGATGGATGCCATCAAAGAAAAAGCTACTGAAAAGAAATATGCAGACAACAAGGCTGCCGGAGAGAAGTTCCTGGCAGAAAACAAGACGAAGGAAGGGGTAGTAACCACTGAAAGCGGTCTGCAATACAAGATTATCACTAAGGGTACAGGTGCCATTCCTGCGGATACTAGCAAAGTGAAAGTTCACTATAAAGGAACCTTGATTGACGGTACAGAATTCGACAGTTCTTACAAGCGTAAAGACAAGAACGGCAAGGCTCAACCGGCAACTTTCCGTGCCAACCAAGTAATCAAAGGCTGGACAGAAGCACTGACCATGATGCCTGTAGGTTCTAAATGGGAACTGTACATCCCCTATAATCTGGCTTATGGCTCTAGAGAAACCGGCGGTCAAATCAAGCCGTTCTCTACACTGATTTTCGAAGTAGAATTGATAGATATTGAAAACGATAAAAAGAAATAAATTCTAGAGAATTCTCAATCAGAAATAATCTGGAGCGAATAAGACAAATGTACATGGATACAGTTCTTATTCGCTCTTTTTTTATCTTTTCCGCTTTTTTTCCCGCCATTTTATAGATAAATTAAAATTAAGTCCTATATTTGCTTACCATTTGATAAGCAATAAGAACTTTACATTTATAATGTTATGGAAAAAATAGACAATCTTGACCGCCAGATTCTGGAAATCATTTCCCAGAATGCCCGCATTCCTTTTAAAGATGTAGCAGCTGAATGTGGTGTATCACGCGCCGCCATTCACCAACGCGTACAACGCTTGATAGATTTGGGCGTCATCGTTGGCTCTGGTTACCATGTAAATCCTAAATCTCTAGGCTATAGAACTTGCACCTATGTAGGTATCAAGCTGGAAAGAGGTTCCATGTATAAGACAGTGGTTTCGCAACTGGAAAAGATTCCCGAAGTAGTAGAGTGTCACTTCACTACCGGTCCTTATACTATGCTGACAAAAGTATATGCCCGCGATAACGAGCATTTGATGGATTTGCTGAACAATCGTATGCAAGAGATTCCGGGAGTTACTGCCACAGAAACGTTGATTTCACTGGAGCAGAGCATCAAGAAAGAAATCCCCATCTGCCCTGAAAAATAATGGATATCGGTAATTCCTATCATTGGTCAGGACTGATTATCGGTATCTGTACCTTCCTTATCATCGGCCTTTTCCACCCAATCGTGGTAAAGGCCGAGTATTATTGGGGCACGAAATGCTGGTGGATTTTTCTGATTCTGGGCTTAGCCGGAGTGGTGGCTTCTATCTGCACGGCAGACATTCTGGTTTCATCACTTCTAGGCGTATTCGCATTCTCTTCATTCTGGACTATCAAAGAAGTGTTCGACCAAGAAAAGAGGGTGAAAAAAGGATGGTTTCCCAAAAATCCTAAACGGAAGTATCCGTTTTAAGAAAACTTTTCTATGAAAAATAAGGAAATCCTTGCATATTTCATCAGAAAGTACTACTTTTGCCCCGCATCTGATAAAAAAGATACACCGGACTTGTAGCTCAGTTGGTTAGAGCAACAGACTCATAATCTGGAGGTCCCTGGTTCAAGCCCAGGCTGGTCCACAAACTAAAAGGCTCATCTCTAACGAGATAGAGCCTTTTTTGTTTGCAGACCCTCCAGATATAACTCTGTTGCTCTTGGTTGATTTAGTCCTATTTTAAGCAGATGTTGACTAATTGTTGACTAATTGTTGACTAATTAAAATAGAGCTAATATGCAGACTATTAAAGCTGAGATTAAAAGGAGTGAATTAAAAGTTGACGGAACTTATAACATCAAAATTAAATTCACATTAGACCGCAAGGTAAAACGCTTGTCCACCAACCTGTTTGTAACTCAACAAGACCTAACTAAATCCCTCAAATTCAGTCGGAGAAATTGACTTTAGCTTTATAAATCCATGCGGGTAACAATTTCTAAAATTCACTTCTTATAATGGGAATTACCATTTTGATACCCACATGAATTTACAGAGTTCATGATGCAATCCTACTTAAATATTCCATTAATTCCTTGTTTAGTAACACAATAAATACTATTTATCCTCACTCCATGCTGATAGATTTAAAACCTTTTGTTACCTTTGCACCAATTCCAATGAACTAATGAGATAGGGAGTTGGAAGGACATATTTAACGAAAGGTGTTATTGAAATTATCTTCTGTTTCTTAGATTCTCGCAAAATTTAAAAACGGTACGAAGATGATAACAATAGCACCCACACATTTAATATATATATATTCATCGCTTAGATGAACTATATACCTTTTGGTGTGGGGCTATTGTTTTATCCGTACCAAAAGGCAATGCGAGAAGCCCAAGAAACAGGATAAAGCAAATATAGTTCCCACACCTTTTATTATTCATGACTCACAAAGGGAGCAGGTGGGCATAAAGGTGCAAATATGAGAACCTACTTGTTGGATATACTTAATAGATACAACAGATTCAGTGAGAATTTGGATGTAAAGACTATACTATGCAATAAGTCTTGGTTAATTTTTAATGATACAGGAGATAAAGAACTATATATATTTCAAGAAAATGGTTCTCTTATAGCTTCTGTAAATGGTAAGGTTACTAATGCTACTTGGCAATACGTGTCAGCCAATAAGTCTATTATTATTTCTTTTAAGGAGCAATCTTATATGCTCCATCCTACATTTCTTGATAAAAACATATTTGCATTGCAGCAGGATGGGACTAACAGATACTCTTTTATGATTGACGAGAAGCAAAGCCAATCATTTAAACCCAAATCCCTTAGTGAGTTAAATTCTTACTTTGAAAATATAGAACGTAAAAGAATAGAAGAAGATAAACGCAAAGAAAAACTATGGGCTGAGCAGCAAAGAGAAATAACCCAAAGAAGAATTGAAGAAGAGCGTAGAAGACAGATAAAAGCACAACAAGAGCAACTCCAACAATATAAAAACAAGAAGCGATTGGAATATTGGGAACAAAATCAAGACTTGATATTGCAAAAAGATTTATTTTATAAACAGCTTTTTATTTCTAAAAATAAATGGGAAAAAAGAGAAGCTATTTTTATCATAGGAGCATTGATAGGGGGCTTTCTAATAAATATAGGAATCTTTAATTGGGGAATCATTTTAATGCCTGTTTGTGGGAGTCTTTCTATAATGGCATTTTTATTGTACTATCCATATACAGAAATTAAAGAATATAAAGAGAAAATTAAGCAGAATATTTTAAATGGTGATTTCGATAATTACATTTTTGAAAGAAATCATCAAGGAATAAATTTAACAGAAGATACCTTTGAAAATATTGATGATTTTGAAGCACAAATAAAAAATACAAAGCAAGAAGCAGAAAAAATAAAAAAAGAAAGGGATAAAAATAAAAAGGAAGAGGCATGGAAAGACTATCTGAGACAAAGAGAAGAAAAGGACTTTGAACGGATAGAAAAACATAGAATAGAAAGAGAGCAGAAAGAAAAGGAATTAAAAAGATTGAAAGAGGAAGAGAATCTTAAAAAAGGAAAGGAAATAAAGAAAATTGAAGAACTAAGAAAAAAAGATGAAAGAAGAAAATGGCTAAAAGAAGAGGCATATAATATACAATGTAAACTAAACAGCAATAATGATGCTCGTGAATTAGCTAAGCAAATTTCATTAGAAGTAAAATTTCATAATGCTCAATCTAATTGGAGGTTTAAAGTTAATTGGACTTGTCCAAATAAGGCATACAAAGAAATATCATTGGTTATCAATAATGGAAGTGATATCCTATTATATGAACATTTAGCATTTATTGGTTGCCAAACAATTGAATTAGAGGAGATAAAATCACTTGTAAGAATTACATTAAGAATTGTTTGGCTTGATATACCTGTTTATAAAATCATTTTAATAGATAAAGAATATGAAAGCATTTAGATTATTAGCAACCTCATTATTGGTTGCATTAAGCATGGGATTTACTTCCTGTGGAGATGATGACATTAGTAATGATAGTACAAATGATAATACAATCAATGAATATTATACCATGCTTTATGGTAGTTGGTACAGAGAAGTTAATAACGAATTATCTAAAACATTTATGAGTTACAAATTCTCTACCAATAAACAAGTTATTAGATATACCAAAACAGCAGAAAGAACTAAGGGATTTATAAATGGGAATATTGGCTATTCAGATTGGGAAGTTGTTAATGAATACTCAACCTATGGATTATGGTACTTAGAAAAAGTGGAAGGAACGGATTTAATTAGGCTTAAAATCCAATGGGATGGAAACGACTTCTACTCTGGGAAGTTAATAAACTACCTTGATGGTAATATTCTTAGTTTTGACGATGGATTTAGCAATGATTTAAACAAAGGGGATAAATCTCCTAATTTTTAACTAAATAACTATTTAAACAATGAAAACATTAAGATTTTTAGGAATGACCTTGTTAATGGTCATGTTGGCTGTAAACTTTACAGCTTGTAGCGATGATGAAGATGAACCAACTGTTGAAATCTCTTTAGCAAATCTCAAAGGGACATGGGATATGGTTAAATGCTATGGTTGGGAATACAACGACAATAATGAGAAAGAAGATTGGGAAGAAGATGTGACAGGTGAATACATTTTCTTTGAGGACGAAGATGGCAATGGGGGATATAATGATGGCTACAATACATATTACTTTGCAAGTTCAGTAAAAGGAGACAGACTTATCCTTAGAAGTACTGAATGGCTATTGGGTAAGGAAGTTACTATTACAAAACTTACAGATACAGAATTATATCTCAAAGCTGTAGATTCTGAATCAGAAGAAAACTATGAAATGAAACGTAGATAGATAATTGCTATCGTAATTTACAAAGAACAGCATTTGAGGAAACTCTTATGCTGTTTTCTTTTTTTATATAAGCACTACGAATGTTACATACTAACAACCCAATTCTTTGAAATATAGGAAACTAATATTTAACTTTGTACCATAGGTTTAGCTGTTGACTAATTGTTGACTGATAAACTTCCAATGAGATTATTAATACGTTGACATATTGCAATTTAATAGGATGAAATTTAGAGCCTCATAATCTGGAGGTCCCTGGTTCAAGCCCAGGCTGGTCCACAAACTAAAAGGCTGATTCCTAACGGAATACAGCCTTTTTTGTTTGCAGACCCTCCAGATATAACTCTGTTGCTCTTAGTTGATTTGAGCCCTAATATATAGCCGTTGTTTCACTATTGTTTCACTAAATAAGCAATGTGCAATATGCAGACAATCAACGCACTCAAAAAAAGTCAAATTAAAATAAATTCGCGATTCGTCTCAGAAAAAGAAAAAGCTACAGATTTCTGCCCAATAACCTATAGAAAAATAAAGTTCAACCTATAGAAACAACTTCTCCAATCTACAGCACATTTTAGCAACCGCTTTCTAAAGCATATATATGCATCGCCCATAGATAACGTTATCTAACGGCAAAGATAGCGTTATCTATGGGCGATGCATATAGAATGCCTGTTCCATGCAGAAAGGCTACTTCAATCAATCATCATCGTCGTCATCGTCATCATCGTCATCATCGTAATAACGTTTATGCGGCCTGTTATGCTTATGATATTTCGGATGCCTGTGCTTATGATGTTTATGCACATGCGGATGATGCCTGCCGTGACGGTCGCAATAGGAACGGTAACAATCGTCCCAATACCCACCATGACTGTGGATGCGGTCATAGAAAGAATGGTAATGACGGGAATCCGGACGGATACCCACCTCTATCAGAATACGTTCCCATCCATGCCGGTGATACCGGCTGTAATAATCGCACACATCATCCATTCTGCGGCCGGAGGTATGTGCTATCTCCAACGCAATGCCCACATTACCCCAGTTTCTTCCACAAAGCCGGTAGTACCGGGCCAGTTGCCTGTCGGATACTTTATATTCACGACATAATCTACGGCGATAATCGCTCAGTTCTACTTCGGCATACTTGTTGGCACTACCCAAAAAGATAGACAAACGATTTTGCGCCAAAAGACTGCCCGACAATAAACACATCCATAGTAAAATCAAGTAGAGTCGCTTCATACAGATTCTTTTAAGTTCAACATCGATTCATACAGGATCTTTGCACCTATGATGCATAACACCTGAGAGTCTCGCAAATATGGATAAAAAAAAGAGGAGGCCTACTGCCCCCTCTATGACTTTAAGTAAATTTTAGTTCTCTCTGACCGAATTACAGACTTTTTTACGATAATACGGTTCCATCTTCTGAAACTTTCAGATAAATGTCCTGTTCACCTTTCTCCAGCTCGATTACATAATAATTACCTTGAGGAGTTTCCACGAAATCGGCCTCATCATCGTCGAGCAATTCACCCGGATGTGTTTGCTGGTATTGGTCTACCGCTGTTTTTACCACACCGGGCAAGGATGTATAACTCACCTCTCTGCTGGTGGAAATCCATTCGTTGGCCTGATTGAAGCGTACTTCATGCTTGGTACTGTGCAGCCAGATATCTACTTCCAGCACATTGCCCGGTTCTCTTTCCACTTCCAGCAGTTTATAGCCTGCATATTTTTCGCTCAAGATTTTGGTTACAGCATCAGGCAAGGCCGTTGGCAAATATTTATCGGAATCATCCTCCTTATCCACATCCTCTACTGCCTTCAGCAAAGTACCGTTTCCATCGAAATACAAGTCATATTCCTGATGTCCTCTTTCCACTTCTATCACATAGATGGTTTCCATGCCTTTTCTTTCCAGCATATCCACATCATCGCGCTTCCAGTCTTTATACTCACTGGCCAGGAAAGATTGCTTCACAGCTTCTGGCAACGCCTCAAAAGGAAGGTCGGTTTCCGTCATCAGCCAGTTACCGTTGGCATCGAACCACGCATCTACGTCTTGATTACGGTCTTTGAATTCGGCAATAAAATTAGTTCCACGCGTGCTCCAGTCGTGTGCTACTTCCCCAAAACGGGCAACAAAAGCATTTTCCAACTCAGAAGGAACAGGAGCACTGTCATCGTCGTCATTGCAGCTCAGCATAGCAAAGCTCATCAGGCCCATGGCCAACATTACAAAATACATCTTTAATTTCATAGTTCTATTATTTTAAGTGATTAAATAATTCATTTCTGCCCGTCAAAAAAGAGAGAAACACCGACAACGGGTATACTGACTTAACATTCTCTCCCTTGATTTTGTTTGCAAAGATGGCAGCCGATTCTGGAAACAATCTGGAAAAGATATGCTATATTTGCCAGACTAACTAAAAAAAAGAACCCGATGAAAACAATCTCTATCCAAGACTCTGCACAAATCAGAGAAATCATAGCCCGTTGTCCCTACTGCATGGTAGGATTTACCGATGCCGACAACCATCCTTATGTCATCCCCATGAACTTTGCCTACGATGCATCGGCCGGCCCTCACGGCACCATCTACCTGCATTCCGGACCGGAAGGAGGAAAACTGCAGATGGCTCAGGAGCGTCCACATCTTTGCATCACTTTCTGCGAGGGGCATGAATTGGTGTATATGCACCAGCAGATAGCTTGCAGCTACAGCATGAAAAGCCGTAGCGTGGTATGCAGAGGACAGGTGACCTTTATCCACGACCTGGAAGAGAAACGCCGCATCCTGGAGCTGATGATGAAGCAATACACTTCCAATGAATGTCGCATGGCAGAGCCAGCTTTAAGAAACGTATGGGTGTGGGAAGTGCCCGTAGAGAGCATCAGTTGCCGCTCGTTTGGCCTGCGTCCCAGCGAACTGAAATAATACCGGAAGAGCTATGAAGACATTCATCCGCCTGCTTCCGATGCTAATGCTGCTGTTCCACGTCATCGCTCCTGCCCTGCAGGCACAAAACAAACGGATTATTCCGGGCGATGAGCAGACGCAAGCTTACTTTCCATTGCTGAAGAACAAGCGCGTGGCCATCTTTTCTAATCACACCGGCATGATAGGCAGCCAACATCTGCTGGACGTACTGGTGGAAAACGGATTCAACGTAACGGCCATCTTCTCGCCCGAACACGGATTCCGGGGAAAGGCCGATGCCGGCGAACAGGTGTCCAGCACCCGGGATGCCAAGACCGGTGTGCCTATCTTGTCCTTATACGACGGGAAAAGCCGCAAGCCCAGTGCGGCTTCCATGCAGAAGTTTGATATACTGGTAGTGGACATCCAAGACGTAGGATTGCGCTTTTATACCTATTACATATCCATGTGCAGACTGATGGATGCCTGTGCCGAACATCAGCGTGAGGTATTGGTGCTAGACCGCCCCAACCCTAACGGACACTATGTAGACGGGCCTCTGCTGGATATGAAATACAAGTCGGGCGTAGGCTGGCTGCCCATACCCGTGGTACACGGCATGACGCTGGGCGAACTGGCCCGGATGGTGAATGGCGAAGGCTGGCTGCCCGGAAAACGCACGTGCCGCCTTACCGTTGTTCCCTGCCTGAACTACACCCACCAGACCCCCTATGAACTACCCGTGGCCCCCTCGCCCAACCTGCCGAATATGAAAGCCATTTACCTGTACCCCTCGCTTTGCCTGTTCGAAGGAACTCCCGTGAGCCTGGGACGCGGCACGGCACTCCCCTTTCAAATCTACGGCCATCCGCAGATGAAGGGTTACGGCTATCAGTTCACTCCCCGCAGCGTGCCCGGTGCCAAAAACCCGCCGCTGCTGAACCAGTTGTGCCACGGGGTAAACCTCAGTATGCTGAGCATGGAAACCCTCCGAGCCAAAGGTCTGGACCTGAGCTATGTGATAGATGCCTACCGGAACCTGCAAATGGGCGACCGCTTCTTCAAGCCTTTCTTCAATCTGCTGATGGGCACAGATACCGTGAAGCAGCTCATCATGGCCGGAAAGAGTGCCGACGAAATCAAAGCCACCTGGCAAAATGATATAAAACAATTCAAAGAACAACGCAAGCCTTATCTGCTCTACCAAGAGTAGCACGCAGGGCTGCCCTATCCCCCTTACTGCTATGAACCCCATCTTCATCCTCCTCACCCTGACAGCCTATTTCGCCTTGCTGTTCACGGTATCTTACCTCAGTGGCCGCAAGGCCGACAACGCCGGCTTCTTCACCGGCAACCGCCGCTCCTCGTGGTACGTGGTGGCCTTTGCCATGATTGGTGCCAGCATCTCCGGTGTCACCTTTGTATCGGTGCCCGGCATGGTGGGTGCCAACGGATTCGGCTACTTGCAGATGGTGCTGGGCTTCATCGTGGGGCAGTTTATCATAGCCTATGTACTCACCCCGCTGTTCTATCGGATGAACCTGGTGTCTATCTACGGCTATCTGGAAAACCGTTTCGGCAAGTCTTCTTACCGCACCGGGGCCTGGTTCTTCTTCCTCTCCAAGATGCTGGGGGCTTCGGTCAGGCTGTTTCTGGTATGCCTCACCCTGCAACTGCTGGTATTCCAGCCCTACGGACTGCCCTTTCTGCTCAACGTGTTTATCACTGTAGCCTTGGTGTGGCTCTATACCTTCCGGGGTGGCGTGAAATCACTGGTATGGACCGACTCCCTGAAAACCTTCTGCCTCATCGTGTCCGTGGTGCTGTGCATCGGCTACATCGCCTCGGATATGCACTTCACCTTCGGTAGTCTATATACCCTGCTCGATGAAAAAGGGCTGTCGCGCACCTTTTATTTCGACGATGTGAACAGCCGACAGTATTTCTTCAAGCAGTTCCTGGCCGGCATCTTCACCATGATAGCCACCACCGGACTGGACCAAGACCTGATGCAACGCAACCTGAGCTGCAAGAACTTCCGCGAGTCGCAGAAGAACATGATGGTGAGCATCCTGATGCAGACCGTCATCATCTTCCTCTTCCTGATGCTAGGCGGACTGCTGTACCTCTTTGCCGAAAGTCATCAGATTCACGTGGAGAAAAGCGATGAACTCTTCCCTTTGATAGCCACCGGAGGCTATTTCCCCATCGTAGTGGGCATTCTGTTCATCGTCGGGCTGGTGTCATCGGCCTACGCTGCGGCAGGCTCGGCACTCACCGCCCTCACCACCTCGTTCACGGTAGACATTCTGGGCACCGACGGCCGGTCGGAAGAAAGCGTCAGCCGCCTGCGCCAGCGGGTTCACCTGGGTATGGCAGTGCTGATGGGCATCACCCTCTACATCATCCACCTGCTGAACAACACCAGCGTGATAGATGCCGTCTACATCCTGGCCAGCTATACTTACGGCCCGATATTAGGTATGTTTGCCTTCGGCATCCTGACCCCCTGGCACGTGCGCGACCGCTACATTCCCGTAGTAGCTCTGGTAGCCCCTCTCTGCTGTTTTATCTTGGACCAGCATTCCGAAGCCTGGTTCAGTGGCTATCGGTTCAGCTACGAGCTGCTGATACTGAATGCCCTGTTCACCTTCCTGGGCTTATGCCTGCTCGTCAGGAAACAAGATACGCACACAAAAGGTATGTCCTAACCCGGCATTTTTCATTCCCAAATCATTTTCTTTTTCAGGGGGATTGTCTATTTTTGTATTTTTACAAGATATGGAACAGAAATATACAATCTCCTGCTTTTTACCTTATATAGGGGAAACAGGAACCGAACAAAATAAGCAAGAACTGCAACGCTGCCCGTACGTGGAGAGCATCCACTGCCTGCACGAACCGCCCTTCAGCAGCCAGACTATCCGAGAGATAGCCGCCGAGGCTCATGCGCCTTTCACCTTGCTCTGCACCAAGCCCACGGTGCTTTCCATCGGACTGTTTGCCTTGGAGCGCATGGTGCAAATTGCACAAGATACCGGTGCCGGTATGGTGTATGCCGACCGTTACCAATCCTCGGCAGAAGGTGTCAGGCAGGCCCCAGTCATCGACTATCAGCCAGGCTCCCTGCGCGATGATTTCGATTTCGGGGCTCTGGTACTGCTGAATACGGAGAAGCTGAAAGCGGCAGCGGCTCGCATGAAGCAGGAATACCGCTTTGCCGGACTGTATGACTTGCGCCTGAAGCTGAGCCAAGTGGCCGAACTGGTGCATATCAACGAATATCTCTATACGGAAGTGCAGACCGACTTCCGCAAAAGCGGGGAAAAGCTGTTCGACTATGTGGACCCGCGCAACCGCGAACGGCAGATAGAAATGGAACAGGCCTGCACCGAACACTTGAAGGAGATAGGCGGATACCTGCCCCCGAAGTTCCGGTCCATTGCTTTCCATCAGGCTGACTTTCCCTGCGAGGCCTCGGTCATCATTCCGGTGCGCAACCGCATACGCACCATCCGAGATGCCATCCGCTCGGTACTGAGGCAGCAGACCGACTTTGCTTTCAACCTGATTATCATAGACAATCATTCCACCGACGGCACTACCCAGGCCATCGACGAGTTTAAGGCAGACCCGCGCCTGATACACCTGATACCCGAACGCAGCGACCTAGGTATAGGCGGATGCTGGAACACAGGCATCCATCACCCTGCCTGCGGCAAGTTTGCCATTCAGCTGGACAGCGATGATGTGTATAAAGACGAACATACCCTGACCCGGATGGTGCGTGCCTTCTATGAACAGCAATGTGCCATGGTAGTGGGCACGTATCAGATGACCAACTTTCAGATGGAACCCATTCCGCCCGGCATCATCGACCACCGAGAATGGACACCCGAAAACGGACGGAACAATGCCCTGCGCATCAACGGCCTGGGCGCACCACGGGCTTTCTATACCCCCTTGCTGAGACAGATGAATCTGCCCAATACCAGCTACGGAGAGGATTATGCCTTGGGACTGCGTATCTCCCGGGAGTATCAGATAGGAAGGGTGTACGAGGTGGTCTACCTGTGCCGACGCTGGGACGACAATTCGGATGCGGCCCTCGACGTGGTGCGGATGAATGCACACAATCTCTACAAAGACCGCATACGCACCTGGGAACTGAAAGCACGCATCGCCCTGAATCAAAATAGGGAATAACAGGCAGACCTGAATCACATCCGAACGGATTCTTCTCCACGTCTTCTCCTAGCCAACTGCACAGAAACCGAAAATCATTATGAATAACAATATAAAACAACTGATAGAAGGCCAAATCAACCACTGGCCACTAGCGCATAGCAATTACAAGGCTCTGCAACAGGTACAAACCAAGGAATTCACCGTAAACGGACACCACTACCGGGTACAGTTCAATCCGGCACGCATCGTTTCATCGGGTGCCCAGGTGGATGCACAATCCATCCGCCAGCGACCCTGTTTTCTGTGCGCACACCATCGGCCAAAGGAACAGAACAGTCTGCCGTTCGGCCGGCATTACGAACTATTGGTCAATCCTTTCCCTATCTTCCCGAAACACCTTACAGTGCCCGATGTGTGTCACGTGGAACAACACATCAGCGGACGCTATGCCGATATGCTGCGCCTGGCCCGCTTACTGACGGATTTCACCGTATTCTATAACGGTCCGCGGTGCGGCGCATCTGCCCCCGACCACCTGCACTTTCAGGCAGGAAGCCGGCATTTCCTGCCCATCGAAGAAGAATGGGAACAACAGAAAGATTATCTGGTGACCCGCAAAGGGCAAGCTGCCTTGTGGCGACTGAAGGATGCTCCACGCTCCACCTGGGTGCTGGAATCTACGGATGCAGCCGATGCCGAAGCACTCTTCCAACTTATCTGCCAATCCTTGCCGCTGGAAGAGGGAGATACAGAGCCCAAAATGAATCTGCTGGCTTTCTATGAAGAAGGACGCTGGGTGAACTTTATCTTTCCTCGCAGCAAACACCGCCCGACATGCTACACCGCTAAAGGAACAGACAACCTGCTTTGCAGCCCGGCCTCGGTCGATCTGGGAGGAGTCTTTATCCTGCCGCAAGAAAAAGATTTTCTGAAAATCACCCCCGACGACATCGCCCGCATACTACAGGAAGTATGCCTGGAACCTGCCGCCATGCAACAGGCGGAAACGCGCCTCCGCAAGCTGACAGAACCCACGGTAGCGGTAGGCATCCTTACGGCTCGGGAAATTCATTTTCAATTACTTACTCCCTATCAGGCAGACGAACAGACGGTACAAGGACATCAGACAACAACCTGCCAAGATGGAAAAGTTTACTGGAACGGAAAATTCTACGATGAGCTACTGTTTACTCCAACTGCCTCATCCGACAGGCAAAATGCCGCTTTCGAACTACAGGAAGTAACCATCGGCATCGAATTTCACTGGGAACGTCGGGAGAACCAACGCTTTCCCGGTGTACTGAAAATCATCAGCAACGGTGAATCGCTGATAGCCATCAATCTGGTAAAGGTGGAAGATTATCTGACCAGTGTCATTTCGTCGGAGATGAGTGCCAACGCCTCACCCGCCTTGCTGATGGCTCATGCCGTCATCTCGCGCAGTTGGCTGCTGGCACAAATCCAGCACCTCGGCCAGGAAGAAAAGCAGCAGCCGGAACCGGCAGCACATCCGGGAGAGCGCATCCGGTGGTACAACCGCGAAGACCATACGCTGTATGATGTCTGTGCCGACGACCATTGCCAACGCTACCAAGGCATCACCCGGGCCTCTACCCCGCAAGTGCGCCAGGCCATAGAGGCCACCCGCGGAGAAGTGCTGATGTGGAATCATCGCATCTGCGACGCACGCTTCTCTAAATGTTGCGGCGGTGCTTTAGAGGAATTCCGCTATTGCTGGGAAGACCGGGTCTACCCTTACCTGCACCGCAAATGCGACTGGCACCCAGACACCACCCTGCCCGACCTTACGGAAGAACGGCAGGCAGAGCAATGGATACGCCGGACTCCGGAAGCATTCTGCCACACGAAAGACAGGCGGATTCTATCGCAGGTACTGAATAACTATGACCAGGAAACCACCGACTTCTACCGCTGGCAAGTAAGCTACCAACAAGAGGAACTGGCGGCACTCATCCGCCGGCGGTCGGGGGTGGATTTCGGCCACATCATCGACCTGCAACCGCTGGCCAGAGGTACGTCCGGACGCATCTGGAAACTGAAAATCATCGGAAGCAAACAGACGCTTACCATAGGCAAGGAACTGGAGATACGCCGCATACTTTCCCCCTCGCACCTTTACAGTTCGGCCTTTGTAGTAGACAGGGAAGAGGTGTCGACTACCGGTATCCCCGCCCGCTTCGTGCTTACCGGGGCCGGCTGGGGACACGGAGTGGGACTCTGCCAGATAGGTGCTGCCGTCATGGGCGAACAAGGTTACTCCTATCAAGAGATTTTGCAACATTATTATCCTGAAACATCCATCGAAATACACTACTGACCCCTCATGAACACCATACACGCACACCCTAAACAACCTCATCGCCCACTCTCGCCTTGGCTGTGGGTTCCTACGCTCTACTTTGCCCAAGGCATCCCCTATTTCATTGTGAACAACATCTCTGTATTGATGTTTACCAAAATGGGGGTACCTAATGGTGACATGGCCCTATTCACCAGCTTGCTCTATCTGCCTTGGAGCATCAAGCCTTTCTGGAGTCCGTTTGTCGACATCATGAAAACCAAACGCTGGTGGACCCTGACCATGCAAGTATGCATGGCACTGGCTTTCATTCTGCTAGCCGTTACCCTGCCCCATCCGGAGAGCAGTCAACTGGCGCAAGGCAACACCCCCATCAGTCTGTTTACATTTACCCTGCTTCTCTTTGCCCTGACGGCCTTTGCATCGGCCACCCACGACATTGCAGCCGACGGATTTTATATGCTGTCCCTCAATACCCGTCAGCAGGCAACCTTCGTGGGCATCCGAAGTACCTTTCACCGTCTGTCTTCCATTTTCGGCCAAGGCGCACTGGTAGGATTGGCCGGAGTGCTGGAATTGAAATACCAGAACATCCCCCTGGCCTGGAGCATTACACTGGGAGTCACAGCCCTGCTGTTCTGCGGACTGACCCTCTATCACCTGTTTGCCATCCCCCGTCCGGCTACCGACCAAAGCACCCTTCGTGCCCCGAATGTTCGGATACAAGACATCTTCAAGGAATTTACCCGCACGTTTATTACCTATTTTCGCAAACCGGGTGTATGGTTGGTCATCACCTTCATGCTGCTCTACCGACTGCCCGAAGCTTTCCTCATCAAGATGTGCATGCCGTTCCTCACAGGTAGCCGAGCGACGGGAGGACTGCAACTCCCTACAGCGGCGGTAGGAATGGCCTATGGCACCATAGGCATGGGTGCACTGATTATCGGTGGCATACTCGGAGGATGGTATGTGGCCACTCACGGACTGAAAAAGTCGCTTTGGCCGATGGCCGGCAGCATCACTCTGCCCTGCCTGGCCTTTGTCTATTTGGCTGGCTGCCAACCTACCAGCCTATGGCTTATCTCCGGAGCTATCGCCATCGATCAGTTTGGCTATGGTTTTGGATTCACGGCCTACATGCTCTATATGATTTACTTCTCGGAAGGCGAATTCAAGACCTCGCACTATGCCATCTGCACGGCTTTCATGGCACAGAGCATGATGCTTCCCGGCATGGTGGCCGGCTATCTGCAAGAAGCCACCGGTTACATCGGATTCTTCTGGATAGTGATAGCCTGCTGCGGAGCCACACTACTCGTTACTCGGCTGATATATCCCGGCATAGACCCTGATTTTGGAAAAAAATAAAATACTTACTTAAAAAAAATATACATCATGATACTGATAGCAGACAGCGGCTCTACCAAAACCGACTGGTGTCTTGTGAAGCAAGGCACCATCCTACAACGGATAACCACCAAAGGTATGAATCCTTTCTTTCAGACAGAAAGTGAAATGGCACACGAGATAGGTCATACCCTGCTGCCCGAACTGCCCGATACCTCCATCGAGTCCGTCTTCTTCTACGGAGCCGGATGCATTGCCGAAAAGGCCGAGACGGTGCAACACGCACTGGCAGCATACCTGCCTGTAGAAAAAGAGATTACCGTATGCACCGATATGCTGGGAGCTGCCCGCGGACTGTGTGGCCGGCAAGCCGGCATAGCTTGCATATTGGGCACCGGCTCTAACTCCTGCTTCTACGACGGGCAGCACATCAGGGCCAACGTATCGCCGCTGGGGTTTATCCTGGGAGATGAGGGAAGCGGTGCCTGCCTGGGCAAACTGTTGGTGAGCGACCTGCTGAAAAATCAGTTGCCTGCCGAACTGAAAGAAAAGTTCCTGCAACAATACCGCCTTACTCCGGCAGAGATTATCGACCGTGTATACCGAAAACCCTTCCCTAACCGCTTCCTGGCCAGCCTGTCTCCCTTTCTGGCCGAAAACCTGCATTACGAGCCTCTTTATAACCTGGTGCTGAACAGCTTCAAATCCTTTATCCTACGCAATGTGATGCAATACGACTACCGCCGATATCCGGTACATTTCATCGGCTCCATCGCCCTGAATTATCTGGAAGTATTGCAAAAAGCTGCCCAAGACACTTCCCTCCGGCTGGGCACCGTTGTGCAAAGCCCTATGGAAGGGTTGGTAACATATCATACAGACATTTAGAGTGATTTATGTACTATAAATAGACTGATATATAGGAAATTTGCCGAATACTTCGTACCTTTGCCCCACTATTATTAATAGAAGGATATCCTGATGAGTCCACTCAACTTTACCCACATTCTGACACAGGCAGTCGATGAGCTATCGGAAAGCAAATCATACCAAGGACTGTTTCACCAGCATAAAGACGGCAATCCTTTGCCTTCGGCACGCGCTTTGTGCACCATTATCGAACTGGCACGTGCTATCATCTTCCCCGGCTATTTCGGTAACTCTACGGTCAACAGCCGTACGATAACCTATCACATCGGAGTCAACGTGGAACGTCTGTTCGACCTGCTGACCGAGCAAATATTGGCAGGGCTTTGTTTTGTAGACGAAGATGAATGCTGCTGTTGCACAGAAAAGCAGCGGGAAGAGGCTGCACGCATCGCAGCACAGTTTATCAGCCGGCTGCCGGAACTGAGAAGACTGTTGGCTACCGACGTAGAAGCAGCCTATAACGGAGACCCGGCCGCCCATTCGTTCGGTGAAGTAATCTGCTGCTATCCGGCCATCCGTGCCATCAGTAATTACCGCATCGCTCACGAACTACTCTTGCTGGGCGTACCCTTGATACCACGCATCATTACCGAAATGGCCCATAGCGAAACCGGCATCGACATTCATCCGGGGGCACAGATTGGCAGCCACTTTACCATTGACCACGGTACAGGAGTGGTAATCGGTGAAACGTGTATCATAGGAAATCATGTAAAACTCTATCAAGGAGTCACGTTGGGAGCCAAGAGTTTCCCGCTGGATGAAGACGGAAAACCCATCAAAGGAATCCCCCGTCACCCCATCTTAGGAAACGAGGTTATCGTATATTCCAATGCCACCATCCTAGGACGCATCACCATTGGCGACGGTGCTACAGTGGGAGGCAATATCTGGGTGACCGAAAATGTACCTGCAGGTGCCCGAATCGTACAAACCAAAGCTAAAAAATAAAATCTAAAAATAACATATGATCGAACAACCCTTTGAAATGATTGCCAAGACCTTCCAAGGACTGGAAGAGGTACTGGCCGGAGAATTGACAGCATTAGGCGCCAACGACATTCAGATAGGACGCCGCATGGTATCTTTCAGCGGCGACAAGGAAATGCTGTATAAAGCCAATTTCTGCCTGCGCACTGCTATCCGCATCTTGAAACCCATCAAACATTTTGTCGCTAAAAATGCCGATGAAGTGTATGAGGAAATTCAATCTATCCAGTGGGAGGATTACCTGGATGTAGACAAGACTTTTGCTGTAGATGCCGTGGTATTCAGTGAAGAATTCCGTCATTCCAAATTTGTATCTTATAAAGTTAAAGATGCTATTGTAGATTATTTCCGTGAGAAGACCGGTAAACGTCCGGGAGTACGTGTCAACAAGCCTGACGTACTGCTCAACATCCACATTGCCGAAACAAACTGTACGCTCTCGCTGGACTCCAGCGGTGAGTCTCTGCACCGCCGTGGTTATCGCCAGGAAGCAGTAGAAGCACCACTGAATGAGGTGCTGGCAGCTGGCATGATCTTGATGACGGGCTGGAAAGGGGAATGTGACCTGATTGACCCGATGTGTGGTTCGGGTACCATTCCTATAGAAGCAGCTCTCATTGCCCGCAACATTGCTCCGGGAGTATTCCGCCAAGAATTTGCCTTTGAGAAATGGGTAGACTTCGATCAAGAACTGTTCGATAAAATCTATAATGACGATAGCCAGGAACGTGAATTTGAACATAAGATTTACGGATATGACAACAATCCGAAAGCTCATGAGATAGCCATACACAATGTAAAGGCAGCAGGAGTAAGCAAAGATGTAGTGCTGAAAATTCAGCCGTTCCAGCAGTTTGAACAGCCAGCTGAAAAGGCCATCATCATCACTAACCCTCCTTATGGAGAGCGTATCTCTACCAATGACTTGCTGGGACTGTACTCCATGATTGGCGAACGACTGAAGCATGCCTTTACCGGCAACAGTGCCTGGATTCTGTCTTACCGCGACGAATGTTTCGACCAGATTGGATTGAAAGCCACTACAAAGATTCCTCTGTTCAACGGAGCCTTGGAGTGTCAGTTCCGCCACTATGAAATCTTCGACGGCAAATACAAAGAATTCCGTGCTGAAGGGGAAGAACTGAGCAAAGACCGCAAAGAAGCTGAAAGCGGAAAAAAAGCAGCCTTTAAAGAAAAAAGAGAGTTCAAACCGAGAGAACGCTTCCAGAAGGACAAGAAAGAATTCGGCGACAAGAAAAGAGAATTCAAACCGAGAGAAAAAAGAGAATTCAAGAACGACCAGAAAAAGGATTTTCGCCCCCGCGAACGGAAAAGTTTCGGCGGTGACCGTGAACGTCAGCCGCGCTCCGGTGAATCCTATCCGGAAAGAAAGCGACGAGAAGCTAAAAGTGAAAAATAACCTATAAGTGATACATATCAACATGAAAACAACAATCAGCAAAGGCATGTCCGCACTGATGATGGCCATGTCGCTTTTATGTACCAATGAGATGATAGCAAGTAATGACTCTAACGTACATGCAGCCACAACTACATGTACACAGGCACTGAAAAAGCCTACATTGGAGGACCTCATCCCTGGCGGAGAAACATTCCGCCGCACGGAAAACAAATGGTACCAATGGTATGGTGATAAGGCCGTTCTGGAATTAGGTATCGAAAGCATTACCGGTACCTGGACTTCCGGGAAAAAAGCCGGTCAATCGTTTACTGCACTGACGCTGGAAGAAGTCAACCGCCTGCTGGCAGAAAAGAACCTGGGCAAACTGCATCATTTTTATACAACAGAAGCCGTAAACGGCTCGGTAGAAGGAATGGAACCAGCACCCCTGCTGTTACTGCATACCGGCAAGCACCGAATACTGGTAAACTGGGAAGAAAAGCAGATTCTGCACAGCATACCCTGCCCGGAAGGAGCCGCCAATGAAGACTACCATACCACACGTAGCCGACTGGCTTACACCATAGGAAACAACCTGTATATGCAGGAAAGCGACGGAACATCGGTACAGATTACCCACGAGCCCGAAGGCATCGTTTGCGGACAGAGTGTACACCGCAACGAGTTCGGCATCAGCAAGGGTACTTTCTGGAATGCCGACGGCACCCTGCTGGCTTTCTACCGCATGGACGAAAGCATGGTGACAAGCTATCCTTTAGTGGACATAACAGCACGTGTTGGCCAGGTGAACGCTATCCGTTATCCCATGGCCGGCATGACCAGCCATAAAGTACAGGTAGGTATTTTCAATCCTGCCAACGGAAAAACCATCTATCTGAACACAGGCGATGCCACCGACCGCTATTTCACCAATATCAGTTGGGCGCCCGACGGCAAGAGTCTGTTCCTCATTGAGCTGAACCGCGACCAGAATCATTCCAAGCTCTGCCAATATAATGCAGAAACCGGTGAACTGATGCAGGTACTGATTGAAGAGCGCCACGAGAAATATGTAGAACCCCAACACCCCATTCTGTTCCTGCCCTGGGACAGCAATCTGTTTGTCTATCAAAGCCAGCGTGACGGTTTCAACCACCTGTATCTGTATGACTTGAAAAAGCTCTCCCAAACGGCCAAGCAGCTCACAGCCGAGGAGATGGAAAAGATATGGAATTCAGTGAAGCAAACTGCTACAGGCAGAAATAATGCCGCCGCAGGCTTCCAGCTGACGTCTGGCAACTGGCTGGTGCAGGACGTATTGGGATTCAATACAGCCCGCAAAGAGATTATCTTTGCAGCTACCAAGGAATCACCCTTGCAGAGCAATATATATAAGGTGAATGTGAAAAACGGAAAGATAACGGCACTGGACAACGGTCAGGGTGTACACCGCGTGCAGCTGTCGGCCAATACCGAGTATATGATTGACAACTACTCGACTCCCGATATGCCGCGTCGCATCATTTTAACTTCACTCCGCAATGGCAAGGAAAGCCAGGAGTTGCTGGTAGCCAAGAATCCTTTTGAAGGACTCCAGATGCCGAACATAGAAACCGGTATACTAAAGGCTG
>Mummy_p2__coassemble_957_pt1 | contig 41168 bp, 32 predicted proteins | sample Mummy_p2__metabat2_low_PE_043 | metagenome-assembled genome bin Mummy_p2
TGTAAACCTGCAGATTCTGAATCCATGGAATCACGTTCAACAATCCATGGAGTTATTTTTTTCATCCCATGCTAGTAAAACAAAAGGCTGGACAATACGTCCAGCCCATAGAAATCACAGAATAAAATTTTATTTTTTGCCTTTCCCACGCATTTCACGCAATAATTCGCGATGAAATCTCATTTCAGCCTTCTGCACTAAAAAAATTTTCCGACAGGAAAGAATCTTCTTGAATTTATCAAAATAGGTTTTGTCCAATCCGTCGATCGATAAACGAGCGTCAAAAACCGCTTCCAATATTTCCTCGTACTTAGCCTCGGTCACTCCCTTTTCATTACCTTCGCGCATCAGATGCCAAGCTTCATCTTGCAATATCTTTTTACGGTCTTGCAACTCAAAGTAGACTGGAAAAAATCGGGCTGCTTCATCAGACGTCAACCCAGCCTTTTCTATGATATAAGCTTTTTGCTTCGCTTGAAATTCTTCTCTAGTTAAACGGTGCTGATTACATCCGTCTGCCGCCCAAACTGTAGGGAGCAATACAGACAACAGAACCAATAAAATCAGTTTCTTCATTCTTTCCAGTTTTTTTTATAACTATTCATTTCACTCTACATCTACATCCGACAAATAGACATAAAGCGCATAATCATCCAGCATAGAATTATCTACGACGGCACTAATATATTCTATTTCCATTTCATCAGAAGCTATATCGCCGCTATCGGAAGCGGGGTTAGAGGAAGCTATGCGAATAATCAAAGCTGCCCCCGCAAACATAGCAGCCATATACGTCCAGGGCTTTACCTTTTCCCATAACGTAGGCTCTTTAGATACAAAAACAGAGGTTTCCTTTTCCGGAAGATTACTCATCACTTCTGAAGTAAGCCGGTCGAAATAGCCTTCAGGAACCTGAAACGGGTTCTCCACTCCCACTTTTCTTAAAATAGCATCTTCTTCTTTCATAAGCATTCTCCTTTCTGTATTCATTAGACACGAATCATTTGATATGGTTTAATCAGCCTCTTCCAAAAAATGCTGGATTTTCTTCACTGCATGATGATAGGAAGCTTTCAAAGCCCCTACAGACGTACCAAATATTTCTGACATCTCTTCATACTTCATTTCTTGATAGTATTTCAAGTTAAACACCATGCGCTGTTTTTCAGGTAAAGTAAGCAAAGCCTTCTGCAAAAGCATCTGAATTTTATCTCCCGCAAAATAAGGATCGCTTTCCAGCTTATCCAGCATGGCGGCATCTGTATCGTCAATAGAAATCAGGGTGGCAGCACGCTGTTTCTGAAGAAAAGTGAGGCATTCATTCAAGGCTATACGATAGAGCCAGGTAGACAGTTTGGCTTCTGCCCTGAAATAATCAATATTTGTCCATGCCTTGATAAAGGTGTTCTGCAGTAAATCATTGGCATCTTCATGACAAAACACCATTCTACGTATTTGCCAATAAAGCTGTTCACTATATTGTGATACAATCAGTTCAAAACCTCGTTTTTGCGTTCTCTCATCCTGCAAAAGAGCCAACACCTCACGTTCATTATAAGAAATATTCATCATGCTTTCTACTTGCTTCACTACTCTTTAGATGATTCATATTCGATGGGAACGCACAAATTTTCGCTGCACAAGATAGTGTTCGGAAAAATGGCGGATGCTTCCTGCAGAAGAACGGTTTCATCTTCATACCGGGCTGAATAATGCCCTATAAGCAAACGCTTGACTGCCGCAGTTTTGGCCAATTGGGCTGCCTGAGCCGCGGTGGTATGAAATGTTTCACGGGCACGCACTTCCTCTGATGAAGCAAAGGTTGCCTCATGAAAGAGAAGATCTACACCAGCAAGTGTCGCGGCCAAAGAAGGCTGATAGATGGTATCGGAGCAGTAAGCATACCTACGAGGAGGAAGCGACGGGCGTGTAAGCACCGCATTCGGAATCTGCCGGCCGTCGGGAGTTACATAATCAGCACCATTCTTGATACGGTTCAATTCATACAACGGTACCTGATAAAAATCGATCATTTCACGGATGATATGATTAGGGGTAGGCTTCTCTGCAAACAAGAATCCGCAACAGGGCAACCGGTGCTGCAAAGGCAGCGTAGTAACCGTCAGTGAACGGTCTTCATAAATTACGGCAGACTGCTTCGTATCGAATTCATGAAAGCATAGCTTGTAGGTCATCTCCCGATTAAAAAACGACAACATAGGATTCAGCAATTCCTCCAATCCTACCGGAGAATAGATATGAAGTGCAGCAGTTCTACCCAAGAGATTAAGCGTAGAAATCAAGCCAAACAAGCCAAAACAATGGTCTCCGTGCAAATGGGAAATGAAAATGTGGTTTAAGCGGGAAAACCTGAGACGAGATTTCCGGAACTGCAATTGTGCCCCTTCGCCACAATCTATCATAAAGAGTTTGTCGCGCACGTTCAGCACCTGCGACGTAGGGAAATGGCGAGTCGTAGGCAAAGCTGACCCACATCCTAAAATATGTAACTCAAATTTCTCCATTACCGTACAAAGAAACAAAAAAAAGTCGAGTTAAAAGAAGTGATTACAGTTTTTTTACAGACAAAAAGGGCACCTGCCCTTGCAGATGCCCTTTCATTTATAGATATACAGCTAAGTAAAATTACTTATTGTTACCAGCTTCCAGCTGTTCTTTCAAAGCAGCCAATGCATCGATATCACCCAGTGTAGTAGAAGCAGCCTGATTCTGAATCATCGGAGCAGCTTCTTCACGCTTGCTGTTGTTCTTCTTGGCAGCCTTCTTTTCTGCTCTTTCTTCTGCTTTAGCAGCATCTTCGAAAATACGGCTGTGAGACAAGATGATACGCTTAGCATCCTTATTGAATTCGATTACCTTGAATTCCAGTTTTTCGTCCGGCTGAGCTTGTGAACCATCTTCCTTAACGAGGTGTTTCGGAGTAGCGAAACCTTCTACGCCATAAGGAAGAGCTACAACAGCACCCTTATCCAGCATTTCGATGATAGTACCTTCGTGTACTGAACCTACAGTGAATACAGTTTCGAATACATCCCAAGGATTTTCTTCGAGCTGCTTGTGACCCAGGCTCAAGCGACGGTTTTCCTTGTCGATTTCCAATACCTGAACGTCGATGTCTGCACCAATCTGAGTGAATTCAGAAGGATGTTTCACTTTCTTAGTCCAAGACAGGTCAGAGATGTGGATCAGACCGTCTACACCTTCTTCGATTTCTACGAATACACCGAAGTTAGTGAAGTTACGAACCTTAGCAGTGTGCTTGCTGCCTACAGGATACTTCTGTTCGATAGTTTCCCACGGATCTTCCTTCAGCTGCTTGATACCCAAAGACATCTTGCGTTCTTCACGATCCAGTGTCAATACTACAGCTTCTACTTCATCACCTACCTTCATGAAGTCCTGAGCTGAGCGCAGGTGCTGGCTCCAAGACATTTCTGATACGTGAATCAAGCCTTCTACACCCGGAGCAATTTCGATGAATGCACCGTAGTCAGCCATAACGACTACTTTACCCTTCACGTGGTCACCAACCTTCAAGTTAGGATCCAGTGCATCCCAAGGATGCGGAGTGAGTTGCTTCAGACCCAAAGCGATACGCTTCTTCTCGTCGTCGAAGTCGAGAATAACCACGTTCAGCTTCTGATCCAATTCTACAACTTCCTTCGGATCGCTTACGCGGCCCCAAGACAGGTCTGTGATGTGAATCAAACCGTCTACGCCACCCAAGTCGATAAATACACCATAGGAAGTGATATTCTTAACGGTACCCTCAAGTACTTGACCTTTTTCGAGTTTACCGATGATTTCCTTCTTCTGTTGTTCCAATTCAGCCTCAATAAGAGCCTTGTGAGATACCACAACGTTCTTGAATTCCTGGTTAATCTTAACCACTTTGAATTCCATTGTCTTACCAACGAATACATCGTAGTCACGGATAGGCTTAACGTCGATTTGAGAACCCGGCAAGAATGCTTCGATACCGAATACGTCAACAATCATACCACCCTTCGTGCGGCACTTGATGTAACCCTTGATGATTTCTTCATTTTCCAAAGCTGCATTTACGCGATCCCAAGAACGAGTAGCGCGAGCTTTGCGGTGAGAAAGAACGAGTTGTCCCTTCTTGTCTTCCTGATTTTCGATGTATACTTCTACAGTATCACCTACCTTCAAGTCAGGATTGTAACGGAATTCATTCATCGGAATGATACCGTCTGATTTGTAACCGATGTTCACAACTACTTCACGCTTGTTCATTGCGATTACGGTACCGTCAACTACCTCACGGTCGTTAACCTTGTTCAGCGTATTGTCATACGCCTTTTCCAAGTCTTCATGACTTACATTTGATACGGTTTCACCGTTTTCATAAGCTTCCCAGTTGAAGTCTTCCAGGGGAGCAACATTCTTTAAATTTTCCATTAATAAATAATTTGTTTAACTCTTTAATTAAGTGAGACTTTATATGGACTCTATAATCGGGCGCAAAGATAGAATGTTTTTTCCGAACTGCCAAAAAACCTTTGCAAAATCCCTACTTATTCAATGAATTAAATGTACCTGTCTGCAAGTTGCCATGCAGATAGCTGCAAACGTCCATGCAGCTATCTGCATTTAAATCGGCTGTTAGCATAAGACAAGAAGCTGCTAGATTCTTATTCAGAAAACAGTTCGTTCTGTTTTCGTGGTTTATCGATTGAATAATTCAAAAGTGAATTTCACCCCGACTTCCTGGTATTTCCAGTTGGCAAAACTGGTAAAGACACCAAAATCAAACACGTGTGTGCCAATGCCATACCCTACTTCTATATAAGGCTTCAAATGGGGTACAAACAAAGTATTGAGATACAAGCGTTCATTGATTACATACTGAGTGTACCTCCTTAAATGCGGCAATAGCAGAAAGGGGGCTTCGTACACTACATTTCCACGCACATATTTTCGTGAGGAGTTATACCAGCGTCCGTCCAGTAGCTGAAATACTCCGCCGATGTCGTCATTCCAGCCCGTCGGCAAATTAGACCGCCTCAAATTGGAGAAGTCTACGAAATACAACTCGTCTTGCTGCGTAAATGCCCCCCACCCGAATCGCAGATACAAATCATTCATAAATCCCAGGGGCAGATTATACTGCACATCAAATTCGAACCGTTCGTAACGGCCCGAATTGCGGAATATCCCTTTGATTCCCCGTTCCCAATCAAAAGAGAAGGTGGGATATTTGGAATGCAGATTTATCTTACGGTTACCATCCATATAATAATATTGTCCCGGTGTCCAAGTGAGCCGCACGCCCGGAGCGAAACTATTATAGGAATGCCGGAATCGATTCATAAAATCGGCATCCAAATCGGGCAACAGCGAAGGGATGTCTGTAGGGATGTCTGTAGAAGCGCGGGTTACAGGAGGTGCATCGGGATACAGCAATACGAACTTTGAACGTTTGGCCTCAGTACGGTGATGCATAGAAAGCCCCACTTCCAGTGTCAGGCCGTTCACAATCTCCCAACTATGACGTATCTTACCATATAAATCCTTGAAATAATCCAAATGTATCTGGTCGAAATCAAAGATGCTGTCAGGAATCGCTTTCAAGTCGTCCAGCATTTCACTGCTATAAATCCGGTTACCGTTACCAAATTCCACATGAAGCGCACTACGCTTTTCGGGCCAATAGTTAAAATCACTGCGCACCCTCCAGTAAAATTCCTTTTGCTTGAAGTTATAACCTATACGGGGTACGATACGCAGCAGGCGGTCACCCTCGAAGAGTCGATTATACTTAAACTCCTGTCTATAAGAGATACCGTTGGTTCCACTATAACTCAACAAGAAAGGATTAATCAGCGGCGAACAGCGCACGCTGCCCAATTTATCTAAATCTACTGTATAACGGCTGATCAGAGCATCTCCGATTTCTCCCCAAAACTCCAAAGTCTTGTTCGGTCGTTTCTTCACTCCCAGCGTATCCTTGCGCATGAAATAATCGGTATAGAGCGCCTGTTCATGATGCGTCAGAGGCAGCGGGCGCAAGGCATTGAAAAAAGCTGTATCCCGCTGATAAGCATTGGTATCGGTGCGCAATGTATACGACTCGCTTAAATCGTACTTGGATTTAGACGTTTTACGAGGCTGCACATGAGGTGCTTTCTGCTTGATGTCTTTATAGTGAAGAGAGGCTACATAATCGCCTTCTATAATATTTCCTAAAAAACGGAAGGTACCGCCAACCCGATAATGGGTAGGCAAAAACTCATCCGGATTACCCACTTCGCCCATTTTCAAGCAATTATCAAAACGAAACATCTCGGAGCGACCGGCAAAGCGAATTTCACGAATACTCCACACATGCTCGCTGACCACCATATAGCCTCCTACCAGCTGAAAACTCTTGCTCTTGGGTAAAAAGCGAATTTTAAACTGTCGGTTATGAGACTCTCCACTGATTGAATCGATATAATAAGTATAATACTTTCGGGCATTCGGCGACAAAGGGGAAATCAGTTTATCATACAGCAATGTTTCAGCATAGATATTTACATGAAAATATTCCAGCAAACGCCCATCAGCTTCCCAAAACTCGGATGCAGTACCTACACTGGCCTTTACCTTTTGGTCGTAGATATCTGGAGCCGTAAAATGCAAATCACTATAAGTCTCTATAAGATATTCCCTAACCCCTTTACGCAAGCGAAACATGGTAGGCAAAAAACGAATGATATGATTCTTCTTCTTGATATTAACTCTGCCCTTTATGTAGAGTTCTGCCCGATAATCATCAACGATACTTGCATAAAAAGGAGCAAAAAAAATAACTTTCTCCATAATGGAATCCGCCGCACCTCCACTCTTTCCATAAGGATTGACAGAATTACGGGCAAAGACCTGCGGCAAGCATATACAGAGACACACACAGGCAAAACAGAACTGGAGCAAACGCCTTAAATTCACCATTCAGCAATCATAAAACTCTAAAAAATGGAAGCAAATATAGAAAAAAACGTGTACTTTTGTGCCCAACAATCAACAAAAGAGAGACAAAGTATGTCAAAAATGAGATTTTTTGCTTTGCAGGAGTTGGCAAACCGACGTCCGCTGGAAGTCACCACTCCCTCCAACAAGCTGTCCGACTATTATGGCAGCCATGTGTTCGACCGAAAGAAAATGCAGGAATACCTGCCTAAAGAAGCCTACAAAGCTGTGGTAAACGCCATAGAGAAAGGCACTCCCATCAACCGCGAAATGGCCGACCTCATAGCCAATGGCATGAAGAGTTGGGCAAAATCACTCAACGTCACCCACTATACTCACTGGTTCCAACCGCTTACTGACGGTACAGCCGAAAAGCATGATGGCTTTATAGAATTTGGAGAAGACTCGGAAGTGATTGAGCGTTTCTCTGGCAAGCTCCTTATCCAGCAGGAACCGGACGCTTCTTCCTTCCCGAACGGAGGTATCCGCAATACCTTTGAGGCAAGAGGATATACAGCTTGGGATGTATCATCGCCGGCTTTTGTAGTAGATACCACCTTATGTATTCCTACTATCTTCATCTCATACACAGGTGAAGCCCTCGACTACAAGACTCCTTTGCTGAAGGCACTGGCAGCCGTAGACAAAGCAGCTACGGAAGTATGTCAGCTATTCGATCGGAATATCAGCCGGGTGTATACCAACTTGGGATGGGAGCAGGAATATTTTCTGGTAGACCTGGCTCTCTATAATGCACGACCGGATCTTTGCCTGACCGGACGTACGCTGATGGGACACTCCTCTGCCAAAGACCAACAGTTGGAAGACCACTACTTTGGCTCTATCCCACCCCGGGTTACGGCTTTCATGAAAGAACTGGAAATAGAATGCCATAAACTGGGAATTCCGGTAAAGACCCGCCACAATGAGGTGGCACCCAACCAATTTGAATTGGCACCCATCTTTGAAAACTGCAACCTGGCCAATGACCACAACCAATTGGTTATGGATTTGATGAAGCGTATAGCACGCAAGCATCAATTCGCTGTATTACTGCACGAAAAGCCCTATAGCGGTGTAAACGGTTCGGGCAAGCATAACAATTGGTCTTTGTGTACGGATACCGGTATCAACCTCTTTGCTCCTGGTAAAAACCCCAAAGGAAACATGCTGTTCCTCACATTCCTGGTCAATGTATTGATGATGGTGTATAAAAATCAGAATTTACTCCGTGCCTCTATCAGCAGCGCAGGAAACAGTTACCGACTGGGGGCTGCCGAGGCACCGCCCGCCATCCTTTCTATCTTCCTGGGCAAACAGCTCTCTGGCATTCTGGATGAATTTACCCGCCAGGTAAACAGCAGCCAGATGACCGCTGAAGAAAAGACTACCCTGAAATTGGGCATCGGCAGAATTCCGGAAATTCTGCTGGATACAACCGACCGCAACCGCACTTCTCCTTTTGCCTTTACCGGCAACCGATTTGAATTCCGTGCAGCAGGTTCATCGGCCAACTGTGCAGCCGCCATGATAGCTATCAATGCAGCCATGGCCAACCAACTGAATGAATTCAAAGCTTCTATCGATAAACTGATGGAAGAGGGCATAGGAAAAGATGAAGCTATCTTCCGTGTATTGAAGGAAACAATTCTGGCATCAGAACCTATCCGCTTTGAAGGCGATGGCTATTCAGAAGAATGGAGAAATGAAGCTGCCCGACGGGGACTGACCAACATCTGCCACGTGCCCGAAGCCTTGATGCACTATATGGATAATCAGTCGAGAGCAGTCTTAATAGGAGAACGCATTTTCAACGAAACCGAATTGGCTTGCCGCCTGGAAGTAGAGTTGGAGAAATATACCATGAAGGTACAGATTGAAAGCCGCGTTTTGGGTGATTTGGCCATCAACCACATTGTGCCTACAGCCGTAACCTACCAAAACAGACTGCTGGAGAATCTTCGTGGATTGCGTGAAACTTTCTCTACCGAAGAGTATGAAGAACTCAGTGCCGACCGCAAGGAGCTGATTCGCGAAATTTCCAAGCGAGTTACTGCCATCAAAATGCAAGTGCGCGAAATGACTGAAGCTCGCAAGGTGGCTAATCACAAGGAGAACTATCGTGACAAGGCTTTCGCTTATGAAGAGTTGGTACGTCCGTACCTGGAAAGCATCCGCGACCATATCGACCACCTGGAAATGGAAATCGATGACGAAATCTGGCCCTTGCCGAAATACCGCGAACTGCTGTTCACAAAGTAAGAAGCTGAGATATGAGGTAAAAAAACATGGTTTATACATAAACTTATAGCAAAAATGAGGGGGTGAAGTTGAACTTCACCCCCTCATTTGCATATAGAGGTATTCTTGTTATCTGATTAGAAGCTGACTGCTCAGTTCTTCTCATTAGAGAAGGAATACGGCATATCTTCAGGAAGTACACCTCTATGGGTGTTCGGTTCACTACCCATCTCGAATTTCAGCGTACCGCCTTTCAGCAAATCAGCATGCTTCAGATAATTTTTTGTATAGTCGGCACCGTTCCATTGCAGAGACTCAATGTAGAGATTCTTGGCACTGTTGGCCGGAGCATCGATTACCACGTTCTGTCCGTTTTCCAGATGCAGGGTAGCTTTCTTGAACAAGGGAGCACCCAGTACATATTCATCGGTACCCGGGCATACAGGATAGAAGCCTAAAGCCGAGAACACATACCAGGCAGATGTCTGACCATTGTCTTCATCGCCACAATAACCGTCGGGGCCGGCTGTATACATACGGTTCATTACCTGACGCAACCAATACTGAGCCTTCCAGGGCTGTCCGGCATAATCATACAGATAAATCATGTGCTGAATAGGCTGATTGCCATGCGCATAGTTACCCATGTTCATCACGGTCATCTCACGGATTTCATGAATTACCTGTCCATAATAACTGTCATCAAACAAGGGCGGTACAGTAAATACAGAATCGAGCATCTGTACAAAACATTCTTTGCCTCCCATCAGGTTAATCAATCCCTGAGGATCGTGGAATACCGACCAAGAATAATGCCAGCTGTTGCCTTCGGTAAAGGCATCGCCCCATTTCAGCGGTGAAAAGGGTGCCTGGAATTCACCGTTCTCATTGCGGCCACGCATCAGTTTGCTTTCCTTATCAAAGACATTCTGATAATTCATGGCACGCTTGGCAAAGAGTTTCAGTTCTTTTTTAGGACGTTTCAGTTCTTTAGCCAACTGATAGATACACCAGTCATTATAAGCATATTCTAAGGTACGGGCCGTGTTTTCATTGATTTTCACATCATAGGGTACATAGCCCAACTTATTATAATATTCATGTCCCAGGCGACCGGTAGAAGATACTTCCGGATGCACATTTTCCGTGCCGTGCAACAAACCTTCATACAAGGTTTCCACCTCTTTCACTTGTACCCCTTTCAGGTAAGCATCCACCAATACCGAAGCAGAATTGTTGCCCACCATGCATCCACGGTGTCCGGGACTGGCCCATTCCGGGAAGAATCCACTTTCCTTATACGTATTGATGAGTCCTTCCTGAATCTGTAAATTTACAGAAGGATACATAAGGTTCAGGAAGGGGAACAGACAACGGAACGTATCCCAAAAACCGGTATCGGTATACATATATCCCGGCAATACTTCACCGTTGTAAGGACTATAGTGTACAGGCTTACCAGCCTCATCGTATTCATAGAAGGCACGCGGGAACAACAGTGAACGATACAGACAAGAGTAGAACGTACGGAACTGTTCCTGGCTTCCACCTTCTACTTCAATCTTACCCAACACATCATTCCAAGCCTTACGTCCATTCTGTACCAATTGGTCAAAACTTTGGTCACCTAATTCGCCCAGATTACGTTCGGCCTGCTCTGCGCTGATAAAAGAAGAAGCTACACGCGCATGAACCACTTCGCCCTTTACAGTTTGAAAACCAATGATGGCACCGGCATGATTGGCCTGCTGTTCGCATTTGCCCTCTTGCAAGGTGCCGTCGTTTACGGCAGCCTGATACGTAAAAGGTTTGTCGAATTCCACTACGAAATAATTCTTGAAATTAGCAGGTACACCGCCGCTGTTGCGGGTAGTATATCCTACGATACGTTTTTTCTCCGGCTCAATCTTCACGTATGAACCCTTATCGAAAGCATCCACCACTACATAAGAATGTTCGTTTTCGGGAAAGGTGAAACGGAACATCACCGCACGCTCAGTAGGTGTAAACTCGGTAAGCACATCGTATTCAGCCAAATATACCTTATAATAATGCGGCAGAGCTACTTCGCCTTTGTGCGAGAACCAACTGGCACGCTTTTCTTCATCAAACTCGGGTGTACCTACTATCGGCATGATAGAGAACTGTCCGTAGTCATTAATCCACGGACTGGGTTGGTGAGTCTGTTTGAATCCGCGAATCTTATGAGCTGTATATACATACTGCCATCCATCGCCCATCTTTCCAGTCTGCGGTGTCCAGAAGTTCATGCCCCACGGACGAGCTATAGCCGGATAAGTATTACCGGTAGATAGTTCGAAGGACGAAAGCGTTCCTACCAACGGACTGACATAACGGGTATAGTCTTTGGCCTGCAGCACTTGTAATGCAGCAAGCAAACCTATAAAAACTAAAAGTTTCTTCATCATAAACATATTATTAGAATTAAAAGATATAATTGGTTCTATTATTTATCTGCCTGAGCATTGGTGTACCACACCTTGCCAGGCTGGCTGCCCATTTCGAACTGCAGCACACCACCGGCCAGTATATCCTCATGAGTGAGGTAGCTCTTGGTATAGGGTTCTCCATTGAATGTCACCGACTGAATGTAACAATTCTCTCGGCTTACATGCTTGGCCTGCACCGTAAACGTCTTGCCCTGCGGCAGGTGTAATTTCATTTCCGGATATAGCGGAGTACCTATCTCATAACGTCCGCTGACGGGATTGACCGGGTAGAATCCCATAGCACTGAACACATACCAGGCCGACATCTGGCCACAGTCTTCATTGCCACAAAGACCGGCCGGTGTGTTCAGGTAGAGTTCGTGCATCACCTGAGCGGCATACTGCTGAGTCTTCCAGGGTTGATTCACCGCATTGTACAGATAAATCACGTGATGGCTAGGCTCATTGCCATGTGCATACTGGCCTATCATACCCGTACTGAAGATAGGGAGGTCTTCCTTGCCGGCCGGTACGTACGTAAACATACTGTCCAGTTTTTGGGCAAAACGTTCCTGCCCGCCCACCAGATGAATCAATCCGTCTACATCGTGCTGCACCGACCACATGTATTGCCAACCGTTGCTCTCGCAGATATGTTCTGTATAGTCATCGGGCGAGAAGGGTGAAAGGAACTTGCCTTTGCCATCGCGGGGCTGCATAAACGAAGAGCCTGGATTATAGACATTGCTATACTGACTGGCACGCTGAAAAAATTCCTGAGCAATTTTCTGGTCGCCCATTTTTTCGGCCATACGGGCTATGCAATAATCATCGAAAGCATACTCTAACGTACGGGAAAGAGACCAGTTCTCTGAATTATAGCTATCCTTTACATCATACGGTACATAGCCATATTTCTTATAAAGACCGATACCACGGTATTCATCCAGATTGGCAGTGGCCACACAAGCATCCAGGGCCTTGCGCGCATCGAATCCTTCAATTCCTTTCAGATAAGCATCTACAATGACAGGTACGGCATGATAACCTATCATCATGTCCGTTTCGCTGCCCTGGAAATTCCACACCGGCAAACGGCCGTTCTGCTCATAGAAAGCCAGCAAGGAGTTTACCATATCAGCCGTGCGCTTAGTATCGAGAATGGTATAAAGCGGATGGGCAGCCCGGAACGTATCCCACAAGGAGAAAGTGCCGTAATTCACCCAACCCTCTGCAAGATGAGTCTGCCCGTCGGGACCCTTATAACGTCCGTCTACATCGCTGTAGATGGTAGGCGCTATCATGCTATGATAGAGAGCTGTATAGAATTTAGCCCGTTCATCCTTATCATCGGTGGTAATCTCAATGCGTCCCAATTCTTCGTTCCACTGTTTGCGCACCTGTTCGCGGTAATAATCAAAATGATCATCAGGCACTTCAGCCACCAGATTGCGTGCCGCTCCGTCCATGCTCACTCCAGAGATAGCCGTGCTCACGGTAATCTGTTCTTCTGGCTGCGTTTTAAAGTCAAAGCGGGCAATAACCGACGTTCCTATCCGTTTGCCGTCTTGCACCACCTCAGCCGAATCGACCGACATTTGATGAAACGGTCGCGAAAAGCGAGAGCAGAAATAGATTTTCTGATTACGTGCCCAGCCGTTAGAGAAGCGGTAACCACGCACGGTAACGGAATCCACCTGCTCGATGTGCGAATCCAAGGTGGCATCCCAGTTCATAGCCTTGCGCAGATTCAGGAAAACAGCAGCCTGAGCCTCGGGAAAAGTATACCGCTGGATGCCGCACCGCTCGGTAGCTGTCAGCTCCACCCGGATGCCATAATCTTTCAGCAACACTTTATAATATCCGGCCGAAGCTTCTTCATCAGCATGTGAAAAGAGAGAGTGGATACCCAACGGAGCAGGTGCCTCTTTATAGGGCAATGTTACCGGCATAAAGGAAATATCATACAAATCACCTGCTCCTGTACCGGAGAGATGTGTATGGCTGAATCCGGCAATGGTACTGTCTGGATAAAAATAGCCGGAAATCCGATCCCACCCGGGCAGGCCATTGTCCGGGCTGAGTTGCACCATACCAAAAGGCGCCTGTGCGCCCGGATAGGTATTGCCTGTAAAATCTGTACCAATAAAGGGGTTAACTTCAGCAGCATAATCCACCGGCTGCTGGTTGGGGGTTGAAGTGCAGGAAAAGAACACGGTAAAAAACGGAACTCCCACAAAGTATTTCCAATGCTTCATACTTATTTATTTTACAATTTTTGCTTTCATAGTCGTAGAGGCTGTTTACCTCATTCTTACCAACAGCCTTTTATATAATACAACCGAACTGCAAAAAACTATTACTCCCGGCCTAAAAAAAAATCTTTTCAAGCCAGGAGTTGCCTTTGTCTATTATCCATTTACCCGCTCGTAATCTGCCAGAAATTTCTGCAGACCGGCATCGGTCAGAGGATGATTCAACAAGCCCTTGATGGCAGCCAGCGGACAGGTGGCTACATCTGCACCTGCCTCTATGCACTGCACGATGTGTGCCGTATGACGGATGGAAGCTGCCAACACCTGAGTGGTATATCCATACGTGCGATACATTTCTACAATACGAGCCACTAACGCTATACCATCTTCGCAAATATCATCGAGCCTGCCCACAAAGGGAGATACATACGTAGCTCCTGCCTTGGCAGCCAACAAAGCCTGTCCCACCGAGAATACCAGTGTACAGTTGGTCCGAATGCCCTTCTGCGTGAAATAACGAATAGCCTTGATACCCTGTGCTATACAAGGCACCTTAACCACGATATGCGGATTGAGGGCAGCCAGTTGCTCGCCTTCGCGTATCATGCCTTCATAATCGGTAGCAATCACTTCGGCACTCACATCGCCGTGCACGATGTTGCAAATATCCACATAATGCTTATGCTGATTCTCTACTCCTTTGATTCCTTCTTTAGCCATCAGCGAAGGATTCGTTGTTACACCATCGAGAACTCCCAAATCATAAGCCTCTTGAATCTGCTCAAGATTGGCTGTATCAATAAAGAATTTCATACCATTTAGTTTTAATTGTTAACTTGGCAAAAATAGCAAATCTATCCTCATACGTACATTTAATTCTTATTTTCTACAACAGCAAAAACAACTTTTCATGCTGTTTTAAACCACATAGCTCGACAGAAAAATGCTTTTCAAGGGAAGATATTTCGGACTTTTTGCTTTTTTAAATAGGAATGTTCAAAAATAAACTTAATTTTGTGCCATCAATGATGGAAGAATGACGGATTTGCAGACTCTATCGCAAGCGCCTCTTCACCTATTACGGACGGTACCCGAACCGTATCTGCTCCGAGTCCTATCACTCGGACTTGGTTAGGAGAAGGTTAGGAGAAGGTTAGGAGAAGACACATACCGTCTGCCGCGTCTATCCATCCATGGATAAAGCCAACATATAAACTTAATTTAGATAAAGATGAAACATGTATTTCGCTATTTGTTTGCAGCAGCGCTCCTTGCAGGGTGCTTCTTGCAGCAGGCATTTGCCCAACAGATGCCGCCGTTGCCGGTCGATCCAAACGTACGTATCGGCAAGTTGGACAACGGACTGACTTATTACATCCGCAAAAATGACCAACCGGCCAACCGAGTGGAGTTTCACATCGCTCAGAAAGTAGGTTCCATTCAGGAAGAACCGCAGCAAAGAGGTTTGGCACACTTCCTGGAACACATGTGCTTCAACGGTACCAAGAATTTCCCCGGAGATGAAAAAGGATTGGGCATTGTGCCCTGGTGCGAAACCAAAGGTATCAAGTTTGGCGTAAACCTCAATGCCTATACTTCTGTAGACCAGACCGTTTACCGCATCAGCGATGTATCTACCGAAAAACCCAACGTGGTAGATTCTTGTCTGCTGATTCTGCACGACTGGAGCAATGCCGTATTGCTGCAAGACAAAGAAATTGACAAGGAACGCGGCGTAATCCGGGAAGAATGGCGCAGCCGCAACAGTGGTATCATGCGTATCTATACCGATGCACAGCCCACTCTGTATAAGGGTAGCAAATACTCTGACTGTATGCCCATCGGAAGCATTGATGTAATCAACAACTTCCCCTATCAGGTAATCCGCGACTATTATGCCAAATGGTATCGCCCCGACTTGCAGGGCATCATCATCGTAGGTGATATCGATGTGGACCAGATGGAACAGAAAATCAAATCTACCTTTGCCGATGTAAAGAAACCGGTTAATCCGGCCGAACGCATCTATTATCCGATAGACGACAACGAAGAACCGCTGATTTATATCGGTAAAGACAAAGAAATTGATGCCCCCACCATCAACCTTTTCTTTAAGCATGAAGCTACCCCGCGCGAAGCAAAAGGCAACTTGGGCTACTACCTGCAGAGCTACCTGCTGGGCATGGCTACCGATATGCTGAACGCTCGCCTTGGCGAACTGACACAGTCGGCCAACCCGCCCTTTACCAGCGCAGGCGTAGGCTATCAGAACTACTTCCTGGCCAAGACGAAAGATGCATTTGTATTGGGTATCAACAGCAAAGCTGATGGCATAACCGATGCACTGAAAGCCGGACTGAAAGAATTGGAACGCGTGCGTCGCTTCGGTTTCACAGCATCGGAATATGAGCGTGCCCGTGCCAACTACCTGCAACACCTGGAATCGGCCTATAACGAACGTAAGAGCACCAAGAACATAGCCTATGCGGAAGAATACATCAACCACTTCCTGGACAATGAACCGATACCGGGCATCGAATATGAATATACTACGATGAACCAGATAGTACCTAACATTCCGGTAGAGGCCATCAACCAGGCTATCCAGCAAAGCAATCTGATATCCGACAAGAATCAGGCCATCATGATTGCTGCTCCCGATAAGGAAGGCATTGCCGTACCTACTCAGGAAGAGGTGGCTGCCCTGCTGAAAGGCATGAAGGATATACAGGTGGAAGCCTATGTAGACAAAGTGTCTAACGAACCGCTGATGAAAGAAACCCCCAAAGGCGGAAAGATTGTATCCGAAAAAGCAGATGTACTCTTTGGCGCTACAGAACTGGTACTGTCGAACGGTGTAAAGGTGTATCTGAAAAAGACCGACTTCAAGGCCGACCAAATTCTGATGCGTGCCTATAGTGCCGGAGGTACCAGCCTGTTCGATGATAAAGATGCCTTGAACTTTAACCGCGCCATCATGAACAGCGTAGTGGCAGTGGGCGGTTTGTCGAACTTCAGCAAGATTGATTTGGACAAGATGCTGGCCGGAAAGAAAGTTTCGCTACAAGCCAATGTATCAGGCACCGAAGAAACACTCGGCGGCAGCAGTTCTCCGAAGGATTTTGAAACACTGATGCAGCTCACTTACCTGCAATTCACCGCTCCACGCAAGGATGAAACTGCATTTGCTTCATTCAAGACACGTCTGAAAGCTCAGCTGGAGAATGCACAGGCCAACCCGATGGCATCTGTCAATGACTCAGTAACTCACCTGCTGTATGGCAACCATCCGCGTGCCATCTATCTGAAACCCGAAATGGTAGATCAGATTGATTACGACCGTATCCTGGTTCTGTATAAAGAACGATTTGCCAATGCGGGAGACTTCAAGTTCTTCTTTGTAGGAAACATCGACCTGGAAACCATGAAGCCGCTTATAGCACAATACTTGGGTGCACTGCCTGCTGCGAAGGCCAGAGAAAAAGTACGCGATAACCACATGGATATCATCAAGGGTGTACGCGAAAATACGTATGCCAAGGAACAACAGACCCCGATGGCTACGGTGGTAATGATTCACAGCGGAAAATGCAAATACACCCTGAAGAATTCTCTGCTGATGAGCTTCCTGACACAGGCACTCGACATGGTCTACACCGAAGAAATCCGTGAAAAAGAAGGTGGAACCTATGGCGTAAGCACGTATGGCGAACTGAGCAAATGGCCGAAAGAGGAATGCGTGATGCAGATTCTGTATCAGACAGACCCTGCCAAGAAAGACCACTTGAACGGACTCATCAACCAACTGATGAAGAAGATGGCTGCTGAGGGACCCAGTGCAGAACACCTGCAGAAAATCAAAGAATATATGCTGAAGAAACATGCCAGCAACCAAAAAGAAAACGGATACTGGCTGGGCGCACTGAATGAATATTTTGCCAACGGTATGGATAAGACCAAGGATTACGAAGCCCTGGTGAACGGCATCACCGCTCAAGATATTCAGAAATTTGCCGCTGCTATTCTGAAACAAGGTAATCAGGCAACGGTAGTGATGACGATGCCCGAAAACCTGAAGTAAACCTATCTGAAAGAGCATGTGCAGACGGTAATTTTCCGCGCACATGCTCTTTTTATTTTGATGGATAGCTAATCCACACAAAGACAACTGATATGAACCTATTTCTAGAACTCAGAAAACTTGGCAAATTGGCAGAACAAAGGAATCCGATGTATGAGAAAAACAAATTTGCCAAAATCTTCCTCTACATTGCCATAGCCTTCTGGGCCGGATATTTCGTCTTCTTCGGCACCCTGTTTGGCATCGCCCTGCAAGACGAGGCCGTGGAGCCTTACCACATCATCAACAGCGGGCTGCTCTTTATCCTGCTGATAGATACAGTGATGCGAATGCCCTTCCAAAAGACGCCCACGCAGGAAATGAAACCGTTTCTGCTGCTTCCCATCAGTCGGCACCGACTGATAGATTTTCTATTAATCCGCTCCGGACTGGATAAATTCAATCTGTTCTGGCTGTTCTTCTTCGTGCCTTTCGCACTGATAAGCGTAACTCGTTTCTACGGGCTGGCCGGTGTATGCACCTACTGCCTGGGCATCTGGCTGCTGATGGTATTCAATAACTACTGGTTTCTGCTGTGCCGAACATTGACCGGTGAACGTATCTGGTGGATAGCCCTCCCCATAAGTCTGTACGGATGTCTGCTGGCTGCCATGATTGTGCCCGACGACAGCCCGGTGTTCGACTGGTTCTTGAATTTGGGAGAAGGATTTATCACTGGAAATCTTTTCAGTTTTATAGGAATGTCCATAGCCATCGCCCTGATGGGATGGGTAAACCGCTACGTGATACGAAAACTGGTGTACAATGAACTCAACAAAGTGGAAGATACCACCGTACGGGTGAAACATGTATCGGAATACCGCTTTCTGGACCGCTACGGCGAACTGGGAGAATACATCCGGCTGGAATTAAAATTACTGCTGCGCAACAAAATCTGCAAACACCAATTAAATATGGTGCTGGTGGTAACCACGCTCTTCAGCTGCCTCATCAGCTTTACCGACGTCTACACCGGACTAATGAAAGATTTCTGGATTCTATACAACTACCAGCTAATGGGACTGATGTTTCTATCGTCGCTGATGAGCTATGAAGGAAATTACATAGACGGACTGATGAGCCGCAAGGAAAGTATCTATACCCTGCTTCGTGCCAAATACATCGTTTATTCTCTGGCACTCATCATTCCTTTTATACTGATGACTCCCGGCATGATTTCGGGCAACCTGTCTGCCATGCTTTGCTTCTGCTGGCTGTTTTTCGTACCTGGCCCCATCTACTTCCTCCTGTTTCAGCTGGCGGTGTACAACAACAAGACCATCAATCTGAATACCAAGATGATGAGCCGGCAAAACGTGGGAAGCGGTATACAAAGCCTCGTATCGGGAGCCTCGTTCTTCGTGCCCTTTGCCCTGTATGGCTTGATAACCCTTCTGGCGGGCGAGGCAGCGGCCCCGTGGGTCGTCCTAGGTATCGGCCTCGCCTTCATCCTGGCCTCGCCCTACTGGCTGAAACATATTTACCGACGATTTATGAAACGTCGCTATCAGAATCTGGAAGGATTCCGCAACAGCAGAGAGAAATAAAAAAGGCTTTACCATAGCAACCTATTAAAGAGAAACATCATGATTCACATCGAACAATTACGGAAAAAATTCGGCAGCAAACTGGCCGTCGACATAGAAGAATACACCATACTGCCCAACGATATGCTGGGACTGGTAGGTAACAACGGAGCCGGAAAGACTACCCTGTTCCGCTTGATACTGGATCTGCTGCAACCCGACCACGGACACATCACGCTGAATGGTATCGAAGTGGCGAAAAGCGAGGAATGGAAACAATTTACAGGAGCCTTTATTGACGATGGTTTTCTGATAGATTACCTTACCCCCGAAGAATACTTCTATTTCCTGGGAAGAATCTACCACCTGAGCAAAAAGGAAGTGGACGAACGGCTGCAACCCTTTGAACGATTCATGAACGGCGAAGTGATGGGGCAAAAGAAATTCATACGCAATTTCTCGGCAGGAAACAAGCAGAAAATCGGTATCATAGCAGCCATGCTGCACCATCCCAAGCTGCTGATGCTGGATGAACCGTTCAACTTTCTGGACCCCAGCTCGCAGTCTATACTGAAACACTTGCTGAAGAAATACCACGAAGAGCAGGAAGCTACCATTCTTATATCAAGCCATAACTTGAATCACACGGTGGATGTGTGTACACGTATCGCCTTACTGGAACATGGAAGCATCATACGAGATATACAGAACAAGGACAGCTCGGCCCAAAAAGAACTGGAAAGTTATTTTGAAGTAGATACCGAAGAATAAGCAAGTCAACAAACTTACCATAACATTAAACCAATCATTCATCCTAACTCTTTACTATGTTTCATATTACCGTATCAGAAGAAATAAAAAACCGCTGCCCTGAATACCGGGGAGCAGCCGTCTATGCCGAAGTAAACAACACACCTTTCAGCGAAGGACTATGGCAGGAAATTGATTCCTTTACCGCCGAACTGCGTACCACGGAAACCACCGAAAGCATCAAGCAACAACCGGTAATAGCCGCCACACGCGAGGCATACAAACGCTGCGGGAAAGACCCTAGTCGGTATCGCCCGTCGGCAGAAGCACTACGCCGCCGGCTGATGCGCGGACTGGAGCTCTATCGCATCGATACACTGGTGGACCTCATCAACCTGGTATCACTGCGCACCGGACATTCCATAGGGGGCTTTGATGCCGACAAAATACAAGGCGAACAACTGGAACTGGGCATCGGGAAGGCCGACGAACCGTTTGAAGGCATCGGACGGGGACCGCTGAACATCGAAGGACTACCGGTGTATCGCGATGCCCTGGGAGGTATCGGTACCCCCACCAGCGACCATGAACGCACCAAGATGGATGTGCAAACCCGGCATATTCTGGCCATTATCAACGGCTACAACGGGGAAGAAGGACTACAGGAAGCTGCGGAAATGACGCAAGACCTCTTGCGCAAATATGCCGGAGCAGCGGAAGTAAGCATCCATTATTATTAAAATAAAACGCTTGGAAGGACATCATCTCAATTTATTCACTACATTTGCGGCCAACCTTTTAATCATAATGCTAAGAAAGTGAAACCATTGAACAATCCTATTCAAGAAAATGAACTTGTGGTACGCCTCATAGACGGCGACAAGGAGGCATTCTGCACACTCTATAGTCTATACAGAGAACCTCTAACTTTCTTTGCACTCAAATTCCTCAAATCTACTGAATATGCCGAAGATATCGTGCAAGATACCTTTACTCACATCTGGCTGGGACGTAAATTTATCCAGCCAGATGTGCCTTTTTCTGCTTATTTATATGCCATCGTAAAGAATCGTGTACTGAACCAGCTACGGAACTTAGAACGTCAACACCTGATGCAGGAACATCTGCTGAAACATGCCATTGATTACACGGAAGATACCCAACATGAAATCTTATCGCACGATCTGAAAGAGGTAATCCAAAAAGCCTTTGACACGCTTACTCCCCGGCAACAAGAAGTGTTCCGACTGAGCCGAGAAGGAGAATTATCATATAAAGAGATAGCCAGCCAACTGGGCATTTCAGTAAACACCGTACATGAACATATTGCCACTTGCCTGCAAACCATCCGCCAGTACTTGGAGAAATACGAAGGAACAAATCCGGAACTGCTATTAATATGCCTGCTGTTTTATATTTGACCTTCATTAGTTAAACTGTGTTAATTACACCCCCCATTCATGAAGTAGTGGTGTATTATTCATAGAACGTTAACCGAATAAGGCTATCACTATGGATAAAGACAAAGACATACAGCATATACGCCGCTATCTGAACGGCACTTACAGCCGTGAAGACATCGACCCTCTGACAGAAAGTCTGCACTGCTCCAAGCAGGAAGAGGTAATCGACAAACTGGCTCGGGAAGTGTGGGAAGAAGCCCAACTGCAAGCGGAAGCATCGGAACAAGAGCGGGAAAAATATCGCAAAGAAGCTGCTAACCTGCTGAAAAGATACCAACCTAAACAATACAGACTGCTGAAATGGGCTGTCTACTCCACCCTGGGTATTGCCGCTTCCCTTCTGCTGTTTTGGGGAGGTTACGAGTTGAAACAATCTTGGGAGTCGGAACATATTGTATGGAAACAGGTGCAAACAGGATATGGCGAAAAGAAAGAACTCACGCTGGCAGACGGCAGTATGATTGTACTGAATGCCTGCTCTGAACTGCAATATCCGGAGCAGTTTTCCGGAGAGCAACGCTCGGTGCAGCTGAAAGGAGAAGCCTATTTCAAGATTACACCCAACCCTAAACAGCCCTTCCGCGTACATACACCGGAATTCCAAGTGGAGGTGCTGGGCACTGCATTCAATATAAAATCGTATGCCAACGATCAGATTCAATCGGTAGAAGTAGAAAGCGGAAAGGTGCAAGTAGACATGCCCGAAGACCGCATCCGACTGAAAAAACAAGAACAAATATACCTGAACTGCCAATCTGGCGAATACAGCAAAACGAAAAGAACGGAAGATAAAGTGGCTGTATGGCGAAAAGGAACACTGCATTTTCACCAAACTCCATTGGTGGATGTGGCCCGCGAACTGGAACGAAGATTTCATTGCCACATCACCTTCCGCAGCGGACAGACGTTTGACAACTTGATTTCGGGCGAACATGACAGCCAGAGTCTGGAATCGATTCTGGAATCACTGCACTATGTGTGCGGCATACAATATGAAAAACAAGATGACCAGATTATACTGTACAAACAGTGACAAACAAAATCATCAATCATAGAAAAAATAGAAACCTTTAAAATAATACTGCCTATGAATACATCCACGTAAGTAACCTCTAAAAAATAAAAGTTCCTCAAAATGAGAAACTTTTACTTCTCACGGATTACCCTGTCTATCGATTTGGCCGTTGATGCGACAGCGTATCCGCTACTTTAAGAAACTTAAATCTAATAATTAAAGCTCACAAATTTATGAATATTAATTCTATTCTTAAAAAGGAGAGCGTACAATCCTATCCTTTTTTGACTTTTTTACTAGTTCTATGCTTATCAACTTTATCACTAAAGAGCTGGGCACAGAATGAAAACAACATTACCCTGCAAGTGAAAAACCAGTCTATCGAGCAAATCTTTACACAGATTTCTCAGCAGACAGATTTGAAATTTTTCTACGATCACGAAACCATACGCCAAGTGCCACAGCTCAGTCTGGATTTGCGGAAGGTGACACTGAAAACAATGTTGAACACCCTGAGCCAGCAAACTAACCTGCTCTTTGAACGCAAAGGAAATACCATTTTGGTGAGTTCTAAAGAGAACAGTCAGAACAACGGCACAAAAGGTGAACCTATCCAAGTGAAAGGAAAGGTGACCGACCAAAACGGTGAAGCCATCATCGGTGCCAGCATTCAGGTGAAAGGTACCTCTACCGGCACCATTACCGACATAGACGGCAATTTCAGCCTTCCCGCAGAAGAAGGTCAATTGCTGACCATCTCGTACATCGGCTACCAGTCGGTACAAGCGAAAGCCGAACGCAAAGCACTGAACGTGACCTTGACAGAAAGCAATGTAGCTGTGGATGAAGTGGTGGTAACTGCGCTGGGTATCCGTAAGGAAAAGAAAGCGCTGGCCTACTCGGTAACCGAAGTGAAAGGCGACGAAATGAACCGTGTGAAGGTAGCCAACCTGGCTACAGGACTGGCTGGTAAGGTAGCTGGTGTGAACGTATCGAAACCGGCTTCCGGTGTGATGGGTTCCAGCCGTATCATTATCCGCGGTAACGGTTCATTGAACGGTTCCAACCAACCGCTGTACGTCATCGACGGTATCCCCATGGACAACACCAACTACGGTCAGACCGGCATGTGGGGCGGCGCCGACGGTGGCGACGGTATCTCGTCCATCAACAGTGAAGACATTGAAAGCATGTCGGTACTGAAAGGCGGTACGGCTGCGGCCCTCTACGGTTCGCGCGCTTCCAACGGTGCCATCGTTATCACCACCAAGCGCGGCGCAGTGGGTCGTGTGAAGGTGGAATACAACCTGTCTTATACCAACGAACACATCGTATTCAAGAACGACGATTTACAGTGGGAATACGGAGCAGGTTCCAGCGGTGCCAATGCCGAACAGATGGCATACGGACAAGCCATGCAGATAATACAGCAAGGCGGATTGCCCGAATCCATGCTGCCCATGCTGGTTGATAAAATTGCTCCACAACTGGCTCCCCAGATTAACATGCTGTCGTTCGGTAGCAAACTCGACGGCAAAGACGTGATGCAGTTCGATGGTGTACGCCGTCCGTACGTGGCCTCCGGAAAGGACAACTTCAAAAATTTCTATGAAAATGCCTGGGCACTGACCAACAACGTAGCCGTATCGGGCGGTACAGAAAAAGTACAGTTCCGCGTGGCAGCCGGTGACCAACGCTTCCATGACCTGATGCCCAACTCAAAGTTGTTCAGAAACAACCTTACCCTGAACGTAACATCGAAGCTGGATGAGCACCTCACCTTGAAAGCCCATGTGATGTATGTACGCGAACGTGCCAAGAACCGTCCGGGACTGGGAGACTTGCCCTCCAACGCCAACGCTACCCTGTTTATGCTTTCACCCAATACCGATGTACGGCTGCTGGAAAAATGCGTGGACGACAAAGGCATGGAATTTCTGCCCACCGGTCAACCCTATATCGCCAACCCGTATTTCATAGCCTACAACCATAGCAACAAGGACAGCAAAGACCGTGTGATCGGCTCTATCGAAGCACAGTATAACTTTACCCCCAACTGGTACGTGCGCGGCAAGTTCGGTGGCGACATGATTAACCGCCGCAGCGAATCCATCACCCCGTACGGAACGGCCATTGATACCGATGGTGCCATGAGCAACAGTTCCATCTACAACGGTGAGTTCAATGCAGAAGCCATTGCAGGCTATACCAATACCTTCCGCAACAACCTGTTCAGTGTGGATGCCTTCTTGGGTTGGAATACCATGGGAACCTGGTACAACCAGACCAGTGCCAACAGTCAGGGCTTTATCCAACCGGGATTTCATGCCATGGGCAACAGCACTGTGACCAGTGGAAGCAGCACACATTCAGAAAGCTACATCAACTCATTGTTCGGACAGTTGGAACTCTCTTACAAGAGCATGCTATACTTCACCTTTACCGGACGTAACGACTGGTTCTCTGCCCTGTCTTATAAAGGCAAGAACAGCTCCAACCACATTTTCTATCCCTCTATCGGTGCCGGCTTCATTGTCAGCGAAGCCTTCCGGCTACCGGAATGGATTCCGTACCTGAAAGTACGCGGTTCTTGGGCCCAGTCTGGTGGTGCCGTAGGTCCTTATAACCTGGGATTGACTTATGCTTTCAACGAAAAGATTCACGGACAACCCATCGGTTCCATCAGTCCGGCCATCATCCCCAACCTGAACTTGAAACCGCTGACTTCTACCTCTTACGAAATCGGCTTGGATGCCCGCTTCCTGAACAACCGCATCGGTGTAGACTTTACTTATTACGTACGTAACACCAAGGACGATATTGTGGATGCCGGTGTATCTGCTGCTTCCGGTTATCAAGGTGTACGTATCAATGCCGGTAAGGTACATAACCACGGTATAGAACTCTTACTGACAGCCGTTCCGGTGAAAACCAAAGACTTTACGTGGAACACCTCTTTCAACTTTGCCTACAACAAGAGTGAAGTAAAGAAGATAACGGATGAAATCGATGAGTTTATTCTGGAAACTGCCCGCACCGGACACGACAGCGACCCCTGTGGACCGGCATACATCTACCACGAAGTAGGCGAACCTTACGGTATCATCAAAGGTGAATCTTACAAACGTAATGACAAAGGTGAAATCATGTACGATGCCAACGGTATGCCAATGAAAGGCGGTATCAAGAAACTGGGTGAATCGGTAGCTCCCTACACCTTAGGTTTCAGCAACAGTTTCAGCTACAAGGGCTTCAACCTCAGCTTCCTGATCGATGCCAAGATTGGCGGTGACATCTTCTCCATGACCAATGCCCACATGTACCAATTCGGTCGTCATGCACGTACCCTGCCGGGACGTGAAGACGGAGTGATAGGAAAAGGAGTGAAAGCCGACGGCAAGACCCCGAACGACGTGAAGGCACCAGCCATGCAATACTACATGGCCATGGCCGGAATCACTGAAGAATTTGTGTATGACGCATCGTTTGTGAAACTGCGTGAACTCTCCTTCGGCTACACCTTCCCGCAGAAATGGGTGAAGAAACTGGGTATGTCTTCACTGTCATTGGCGGTAGTAGGACGTAACTTGTGGAACATCTACGACGAGGTGCCTCTGGTAGACCCCGAAGCCATGCTGAACATCGGCAACGGACAAGGATTTGAATCCTACGGTATCCCGGCTACCCGCAGCATCGGTTTTAACCTGAATGTGAAATTTTAAAACGAAACAGCTATGTTAACAAGATATCTAAAAACTACATTGATTTGCGCTGCGGGTGCCATGTTGACCGCCTGCGACTTTGAGGATAAGAATACCAACCCCAATGAAAGTACGTTTATTAAACCGGGGCCGCTATTGACCTACACCCAATTGAATACCAGCGTAGATGGACATGCTAAAAATATGCAGATTGGCTGCTGCATGATGATGGTGCAACAAACCGCTACCCAGGAAAGTACTGAAGCCGGCATGGGCGATAAATATTACATGATGCAAGCACCGGCTACTTCTTATTTCCTGGACTTCTACAGTACAGCCATCAAGAATTGGCGTGAAATGGAATACCAGGCATCGCTGAAACCGGAATACCAAAACATGCAGGCTGTAGCCAAGATTTGGGGGGCTTTCCTCTTTCAGCGTATGACCGACCTTTACGGTAACGTACCCTACAGCGAAGCTGGAATGGGATTCCAACAAGGTATCTACAAACCCAAATATGATACACAGGAATCCATCTATAAAGACATGATTGAGCAAGTGAAGGCGGGCATCGCCCTGCTGAGTGCCGAAAAACCCGCCATTGAAGGCGACCTCTTCTACAACGGCAACATCGACCAGTGGAAGAAATTCGGTAACTCGCTGCTGTTGCGTATCGGTATGCGTCTGAGTAAAATCAACCCGGAACTGGCCAAAGCTACCGCCAAGGCAGCCATCGAAGGCGGCATCATGAGTGCAGCCGAAGATATGTGCCGCGTGAAACACATTGCCGGCGGACGGGATTACGACAAGAACCAAGTGACACTGCGCTTCCAAAAAGACAATTACATCCAAAAAGACAATGTAAAAATCAGCGAGACCTTCATGAATCATCTGAAAGCCACCAACGATCCGCGCATTCGCGTGTTCTGTTCGCTGAAAGATGGAAATGATGACCCGAGTGTACAGAAAGGATTACCCAACGGCTACGACAAAAACACCATTAGCAGCTACCCTGGCTTTACGGGTAATATGGCCGACTATTCAAATTTCAACACCAAGGTTATCTTGCGTGAAGATGCCCCCACCCTCTTGTTGATGCCGAGCGAAAGCAAATTACTGCAAGCTGAAGCAGCGCTACGCAGATGGGTGAACGGTGATGCCAACGAACTGTATAAAGAAGCCATCCGACTGTCGATGAAAGAACAGGAAGTGGCCTATGGCGTAACCATCTCTGACGAACAAGTAGAAGCCTATCTGGCACAAGACCTCTTTGCCAAAGCCGACACAGAGGAAAAGAAACTGGAAGTACTGGGCAAGGAATATTGGGTGACTACCTTTATGAACGGCTATGAAAGTTATGCCAACTGGCGACGTTGCGGCTATCCGAAACTCACACCGACCAACTATGCCGGCAACCAAAACAATGGACAAATTCCACGCCGACTGACTTACGCTATTGATGAATACACCATCAACAAGAGTCATGTGGAAGAAGCCAACCATCAACAAGGTCCTGATAATTTGAGCACGCGCATCTGGTGGGACAAACAATGAGAAAGGACTAACTAAAAATATAAAAAGCTATGACCCAAAAACGAAACATTCTATTGGCTATGACCAGCCTGCTCCTTCTCGGAGCAGGCTGCCAAGTAGCCCAACAAACAGACATACCTAGCATCACACTCGACTTTACCCAAGAATATCAAATCATTAACGGATTCGGGGTGAGTGAGGCCGATTATGCCGATGATGTCTTTGTCTTTCCACAACGCAACGAACTGCTCGATGCACTGTTTGCCCCAGAAGGACTGCATCTCAACATCCTACGGGGAGAGATTTTTCCACACTATTCAGCCAGCCCCAAACTACGGGACTTTGCCATCGAATCAGATACTAGTCTGCAAGTAGCTCAGCAAGCAAACCTGCTGGAAAAAAATGAATTGCTGCGCCGGGGACAATTTTGGCTGACAGCAGAAGTCCATCGAAAATATCCAGATGTACTCTTTGCCTTCTCTACCTGGAGCCCGCCTGCCTGGATGAAAGAGGGTAATCACGCTACCTCCAACTATCCAGCTTCTCAAGGTAAATTAAAAAAAGAACATTACCAGACCTATGCCGATTATCTGGCCGATTTCTACCAGGCTTACCAAAAAGCCGGCATAGAAACCTATGCCATCTCTCCGTCGAACGAGCCAGGCTATGCTGCTCCGTGGAACTCCTGCTTGTGGAGTGCCGATGAAATGGGAACCTTTATCGATGACTATCTGCTGCCTACCTTTGCCAAAAGAAACGTATCAGCAAAAGTACTATTTGGTGAAAACCCAGCCTGGAGCACGGTATTCGATAAATTGAGCATGATATCCTCGGCAGATTTCGTAAACGAAGTATTAACTAAGCACCCCACGATGGATAGTACCCGTATTTTGGCCGCTGGCCATGGATATGTGTTACCCGATACCATGCCCTTACCAGCAGAACTCCGACAAACACCTATTATCCCATTTAAACAGGCTGTAAAACGGAATATTCCCATGTGGGTAACAGAAATTAGCGATATCACACCGCTAGATACATCGATGGAAGATGGCTTGTATTGGGCTAAAATGTTCCAGCAATATTTGATGGAAGCGCACGTCAGTGCAGTGATTTACTGGCTAGGAGCACAACCTACTACCACCAATGAAAGTCTGCTGGTAATGAACCGGGAAACGGGCAATTTTTTCAGTACCAAACGCTATGATACTTTTGGTAATTATACACGCTATATTCATGCTGGCAGCCGATGCATTGGGTATACCTCGGATAAACTGCCCGAAGAACTGGCTGTATCCACTTTCCGAAACGACAAACAATATGTCGTAGTATTGGTAAACCCAACCGACAAAAGCGTGAATTGTAACTTAAGACTACAAGGAGAAGAAAGTAATCAAGACAACTTAATGAGCTACATCACCACAGCAGAAAAACGTTGGGAGGAAGGAGAGATTCCTTTCAAAAAGCAAGGATATACATTGAATATTCCGGCGAAAAGCGTAGTAACTTATACTGGAGAACTGAAATAGTTGTTTTTTTCAACGATATTTACTATCTTTGGGAAAACCAAACTTGCTGACGTATGGCTAATCCCAAGATTCCACATCTATCAGAAGTTGATGAAAACCAGCTGTATCAGAATTTGAGTCTATACAACCAAGGTAGGGCTTCTTTCAAAGAAGAAGGAGCCTACTTGGTTGCTTTGCCATACAGCGGCCATCCGTCCTATTCACTTTGGGTCTATTCTCCGCTTCCCGAACGCCAAAGTATCTTCTTTATTTGTGATTTAACCAATGATATACATGAAAGCATGCGCAGTGCCAGTACACTATGCTACTACTCCAAACGCCCGATGTATATTGTAGAATATAATGCCAAACGTATGCAAAGCCGAGGAGACGACCTTGTATCGTTCGGGAAATATCACGGTCACTTTTTACATGAAATACTACGTATAGATCCTGGCTACCTCAGCTGGATAGCCTACAAGTTTGAACCACGTATTCCAAAGCAAAACCGCTTTAAAGAAATTGCCCGCATTTATCACAGTGTCCATATCGACGTACAGCATAGAAAAAGCGTCAAGACTAGAAACAGCCACTACTTGGGAAAAGAGGGAGAGAAGGTAGAAAAGCTAACTTTGAGAGTGCTACAAGTACGCACGGAAGATAATCCATACAAGACCAGATATCAGCAAGGCCAACCCATATTCTACGTTAGCCAATGGCTAAAACTAGAAGATAACTTAGGAAATATGGTAACAGCACGCATCCAATCCAAGACTGGCAGTCAGGCATCTTGCCAATTACCAGCCACAGAACATGCTTTTAGGACGGGCGAAACCATTCAGATAGTTTCTGCCCGGATAGCCAAGAACTATTTGGTAGGCAATGTGGAATATACGAAACTCAGCCACGTAAAATTCATCCTGTAATCAATACAGTGGCATAAGCTGAAATACCTTCCTCTCTACCGGTAAAGCCAAGTTTTTCTGTAGTAGTAGCCTTTATCGATACATCCTCTACGTCTACCCCCATAACCTGAGCTAAGACGCGTTGCATCTCTGGGATATGTGCCTTCAGCTTAGGCCGTTCTGCACAAATAGTAGCATCTATATTTCCCACACGATACCCCTTGGTAGCTATCAAGCGAATCGTCTTCTCTAATAAGATTTTGCTGTCTATATTCTTGAATTCACCAGCAGTATCGGGAAAATGAAAACCGATATCCCGCATATTGGCAGCCCCCAAAAGAGCATCGCAAATGGCATGAATCAATACATCAGCATCACTATGCCCTAAGAGCCCTTTTTCGTGTGGTAAAAGAATACCACCCAACCATAAATCTCTACCTTCTACCAGTTTATGTACATCGAAACCAAATCCTACACGTATCTTCATAACCATCTCCTCACCCAATTAATTACCTTATATGAAAATCCAATAATTTCTCTTGCCCCAAATAGCCCTCTAAATGTTGCCCCACACTAACAGCACCTACTCCGACTGGAGTGCCCGTAAAGAGTAAGTCACCTATTTTAAGCGTCATGAATTGACTGACATAAGCTATCAAATCATCCACACGGTGCAACATATCGGCCGTATACCCATGTTGTACCTTCATTCCATCGATATCCAAATGAAAATCCAGTTGTTGTACATCTCCACCTACTTCCTCCAAAGAAACAAAGCGGCCAATGGCTGCTGAATTGTCAAAAGCTTTAGAAAGTTCCCACGGAAGTCCTGACTGACGAAAATTACGCTGCAAATCACGGGCAGTAAAATCAATACCCACAGTCACCGCATCGTAATACCGATGCGCAAATCTAGGAGCAATGTGTTTACCCAAACGACAAATACGAACTACCAGTTCAGTTTCATAATGAATCTCCTTCGAAAATTCAGGAAGGAAAAAAGGCTTTCCATCTTTTAAAATTGCTGAATCGGGCTTTAAAAAGATAACAGGTTCAGCAGAAGGTTCTATAGAACCCAACTCTTGATTATGAAGGGCATAATTCATGCCCACAGCTATTATTTTCATTACTTGACTTCGTTAAAATTTAATCGATTGAACATCACAGCCAAATGGGCATATAGCGAAGTGTTTTGCACCACAATATCTTCGGGCACACGGATTCTGAAAGGTGTAAAATTCCAAACTGCCTTAATACCTCCTGCCACCATCTTGTCAGTAATCTGCTGAGCAATCTCAATAGGAACAGTCAATACACCAATATTTACACCATATTCTTTCATTTTTACCTCAAACTCATTGGAATGATAAATAGGAATACCGTTAAGTGAAGTACCTACCAAAGTAGGATTTACATCAAATGCTGCCACAATCTCTAAACCGAAATGGCTAAGTCCAGAATCCTGCAACAAGGCACCTCCCAAACTACCTACACCAAACAAGAAAGCTTGATGCAGATTGGTAAATCCCAAAAAATCTTCTAAAACAGCTATCAGAGTATCTATCTCATATCCTACTCTGGTTCGTCCTGAGATCTGAACATAAGACAAATCTTTCGCTATTTGCGATGCATCAATATTGATTTCTTTGGAAATCTGAGTAGAAGATACAAAACGTTCTCCCTTCTGTTTCAGCAACTTTACATTAGAAAGATACCACGGGAGTCGGCGCAAGGTAGGCTCCGGCACTTTCATGCTATTCTTATGGGGAATTGCCCGATTCGTGGCCATTATCTATTCATATTTAGGTTAAGAATGAGCAAAATTAATCTTTTTCTCGCAAAATAACAGATAATGTTAACAAAATTTCGACAAAACTTTTGGCTAGGCTTTGCAAAGATGGTATTTTTGCCTATTCAAAAATGATTACCAAGGCTTATGAAAAAGAATGATTGGAAAGAAAGACTGAACATTGTCTATTCCACCAACCCTGATTTCAATTATGAAACAGATGAAGAGGATACAGTAGAAACTATTCCTCCAGCTCAGCAACGCCTGCGAATTCAACTCGATAAAAAAAACCGTGGAGGTAAAGTAGTAACCCTTATCACTGGCTTCAAAGGGACTGAGAACGATTTAAAAGACTTGAGCAAACTACTGAAAAGCAAATGTGGTGTAGGAGGAAGTTACAAAGATGGTGAAATCATCATTCAAGGTGACTTCCGGGATAAAATATTAGAATTGCTGAAAAAGGAAGGCTACACGCAGAGCAAACTGAAAGGATGAAACATCGTTTTAGATACTATTAAAAGTAAAAAGCGGATAATTCCTAAAAAAGAACTATCCGCTTTTTATATTTTAGAGAAAAGAATTACTCAGCACGCAAAGTAAAACGCTTGAAATCTACAATCTTCAATTCAGGATCAGCTTCTTTCAACACTTCTCTTACAGTCTTCTTGCCGTCCATAATATCTTCCTGGTTCAGCAAGCAAACTTCTTTCAAGAATTTGCCCAAACGACCCTTCGCAATGTTCTGAATCATCTGTTCAGGCAAGTTAGCAGCCTTCTGTTCAGAAACAGTAGCAATGATTTCCTTAGCCTTAGCCACGTCTTCAGCAGTAATCCAGCCCTTAGCCATGTTGCTTTCCATGTGGTCTTCGCTATCTACGTGAGCAGGGTTAATACCAGCTTTCTTCAAAGCAGCTTCTACAGCCTTCTGAACTTGTTCAGCCTTAGTCTTTTCAATAGCAATTTCAATTTCTTTCTGCTTCACATCCTCAGCTACACCGTCTTCATCGATAGCTAACGGATTCATAGCTGCAATCTGCATAGCTACTTGCTTAGCGATTTGTTCGTCAGCAACTTTATTGAAAGCTACGATAGTACAGAGAGAATTGCGGTTCATATGATTGTATACCACTGTGCTAGCACCTTCTACTACCATATAACCATCCAATTCCATCTTTTCTCCTGTGATACCGCTACGATCTACTACAGCATCCTGTACTGTACCGTTACCCATGGGAAGAGCTTTCACTTCATCCAACGTCTTGCACTTATTAGCAACAGCCAAATCCAAGATATCCTGAGTCAGTTTCACGAAATCAGCATTTTGAGCCACAAAGTCAGTTTCACACTTCAGCGCAATAACTACTGCGAAATCACCTAGTGTCTTAGCCAAAACACAACCCTCAGAAGCTTCGCGGTCAGAACGCTTTGCAGCAACTGCCTGTCCCTTCTTACGGATAATTTCCATTGCTTTGTCGAAATCGCCTTCAGCATCATTCAATGCATTCTTGCAATCCATCATACCAGCACCGGTCATTTCACGGAGCTTTTTAATATCAGCCATACTTACAGCCATAATATCTTCCTTATTTTAATGGTTAATAAATTCGTTATAAAGCAATTGAGAGTTGAGCATAGAGAATTGAGAATTGCTGTTATAGTAACTCTCAATCTTCAATCCTCAACTCCCAATAGTATGAATTAAGCTTCTTCGTCTTCCTTCATGTAGGCAGCTGCCTTAGAAGCATTGATAGCATCTTCGTCAGACTTATCAAGTCTTGCCTTAGTAGCTTTCTTCTTGCCCTTATTAGCAGTACCTTCACCAGCAGCTTCCATGTCTACTTTTTCTGCTTTACGTTCTTCCAGACCTTCCTGCATAGCGGCGCAACAAGCATCCAAAATAACTTCTACAGACTTCGTAGCATCATCGTTTGCCGGAATAACGAAATCGATGTTGCTAGGATCAGAGTTTGTATCAACGATACCGAACACAGGAATACCCAAACGGTTAGCCTCGCGAACAGCGATATTTTCTTTCAACACGTCGATTACGAACAATGCAGACGGCAGACGAGTCAAGTCAGCGATAGAACCTAAAGTCTTGTCCAACTTAGCACGCTGACGAGAAATCTGCAGAATTTCTCTCTTTGAAAGGTTAGAATAAGTACCATCGTTAGTCAACTTATCGATAGTAGCCATCTTCTTTACAGCCTTACGGATAGTCGGGAAGTTAGTCAACATACCACCCGGCCAACGCTCGATTACATAAGGCATATTTACAGAGGCAGCCTTATCAGCAACCACCTGCTTAGCTTGTTTTTTAGTAGCAACGAACAGGACTTTCTTGCCTGATTTAGCGATTTGCTTCAAAGCTTCAGCAGCTTCGTCAATTTTAGCAACCGTCTTATTGAGGTCAATGATATGAATACCATTGCGCTCCATGAAAATATAAGGAGCCATAGAGGGGTTCCACTTTCTCTTCAAGTGACCGAAGTGGCAACCGGCTTCCAATAATGTATCAAAATTTGTTCTTGACATTTCTTTTTTCTTTAAATCGTTTACTTTCTTTTTTGTTTTTTTCTAAACCAACTGCCGGGTAGTCCATTTAACGAGGAGTCCCAGTAGTTTAGATACTAAACGTTTTATTAGTTGAGAGTTGAGAGGTGAAAGTTGAGAATTATGCAACTTGTCCGCTCCAACCATTCTCCAACTCTTAACGTTTGCTGAACTGGAATCTACGACGAGCTTTCGGCTGACCGGGTTTCTTACGTTCAACAGAACGCGGGTCACGAGTCATGAAGCCTTCAGCGCGGAGAGCTGCCTTATCTTCAGCGTTAATTTTAACCAATGCACGAGCGATAGCCAAACGGAGAGCCTGAGACTGACCAGTAAAGCCGCCACCGCAAAGGTTCACCTTAATGTCGTACTTTTCTGCAACACCCAGTTTATTCAACGGTTGTTTAACCACAAACTGCAGGATGCTTGACGGAAAATACACAGAAAGGTCTCTCTTATTAATAGTAATCTTACCAGTACCTTCGCTTACGAAAATACGTGCGATGGCACTTTTACGTCTTCCTAATGCGTTTACTACTTCCATCATCTATTATTTAAGTACGTTAATATCAATCATTTTCGGGTTCTGAGCTGCGTGCTTGTGCTCGCTACCTGCATATACATACATATTGCTCAGCAATTTTGCGCCCAATTTATTCTTAGGCAACATACCCTTTACTACTTTTCTCAGCAACTTATCATCACCGTTCGGTTTTGCCTGCAAACGAGCAGGAGTAATTTCTCTCTGACCGCCGGGATAGCCAGTGTATGACAGATATACCTTGTCATTCCACTTGTTACCTGTTAATTTCACTTTGTCGGCATTGATAATGATTACATTATCGCCACAATCTACGTGAGGGGTAAAGTTTGGTTTATACTTTCCTCTCAACAGTTTCGCAACTTTTGCGCCCAAACGACCCAATACTTGGTCGGTAGCATCAACAATGACCCATTCTTTAGTCACTGTAGCTTTGTTTGCAGAAATGGTCTTGTAACTTAAAGTATCCACTCTTAAATGTTTTTAAAATGTTACTACTAAAAAAATTTCTTCACCACAAGTCAACTACCCCGGACAAAGGTTCATTAACTTGCTATGAATGAATTGCTTATCCTTTCGAGATAATAATCGGCTTGCAAAGGTACGGATTTTCTGATAAATGGCAAATCTTTTTTCTTTTTTTTCTCATTGAAATTCAGAGTATTCTCTAAACTACACACAAAAAAGCAGCGTGCAGCTGAGTAATCGTTCTTACACCAGCCACACGCTGCTTTTTATACCAAAGTCTACCTGTCACCTGACAATGTCTTCAGGAAATTCCAAAGGCATGCGTACCCGTTTCCAAGTTTCGTAGAACCAGCTATTCAGTTCATTACCATTTAAATCTCTGGCAATAAAGAATTTCAGATGCATATACTCTCCATTTTCAGCCAGTTCAAATTCCAACACATTATCTTTGTTATCCAACATGGGCAGATGGATATTTTTTTCAATACTCTCCTTATACGTATTATCCGACAACTGTTTATAAGTACCATATCCGGTAATAATAGCATCAGAGCCGGGAATCATCGTAAAGTTCACAATACGACCATCATCACTCAATACTTTAAAAGTATTGCTTGGCTTCAATGTGCCAGGCACATTGGGTGTTTCAGATACATAATGACACAATTGCCAGATACCTTTTAAATCAGCAGGTTTAAAATTGGACTTTTCCTGCGCCGTAGCCCCTGTTACCGCAAGCAGCACTGCTGCCAGCATGGTAAAGAATAAATGCCGTTTCATATTCGATTATGATTTGGGTTAACACTTCATCAGTCGTTTGTTACAAATATACGGAAAATAATGTATATAGAATAGAATCTCTAAAAAAAAACAGCCTGCACAATAAAAAAATGTACAGGCTGTTTTTATATATTCTAAAGTATTAGAACTCTGCATTTCTAGGTGTACGGGGGAAGGGAATTACATCACGAATATTAGCCATACCCGTAACAAAGAGCAGTAAGCGTTCGAATCCCAAGCCAAATCCTGAATGCGGACATGTGCCAAACTTACGCGTATCCAGATACCACCACATATCCTTCATCGGAATTTCCAGCTCCTGAATGCGGGTCAGCAATTTATTATAATCCGCCTCACGCTCGGAGCCGCCAATGATTTCCCCAATCTTAGGGAACAAGACATCCATAGCACGGACAGTTTTTCCATCCTCATTTTGCTTCATATAGAAGGCCTTGATTTCCTTCGGATAATCGGTCAGAATTACCGGACGTTTGAAGTGTTCTTCTACCAGATAGCGTTCGTGTTCAGAAGCCAAATCTACACCCCAATATACAGGGAATTCAAATTTATGACCTTTGGCCACAGCATCTTCCAGTATTTTAATACCATCCGTATAAGGCAGACGAACAAACGTCTCTTTCAATACGCCCTGCAAGCGTTCTATCAAACCCTTGTCAAACATATCGTTCAAGAATTTCACATCGTCGTAGCAATTATCCAAAGCCCATTGTACACAATACTTAATGAACTCTTCAGCCAAATCCATATTGTCTACAATATCATTGAACGCCACTTCCGGCTCAATCATCCAAAACTCAGCCAAGTGTCTGGGAGTATTGGAATTTTCTGCACGGAACGTAGGACCGAACGTATAGATAGCCCCTAAAGCAGTTGCCGCCAACTCTCCTTCCAACTGTCCGGAAACCGTAAGGCTAGCTTGCTTTCCAAAGAAATCATCATCATAGATGATAGAACCGTTTTCGTCTTTTTTCAAGTCGTAAAGGTTCTTTGTGGTAACCTGAAACATCTGGCCAGCTCCTTCACAATCGGAAGCCGTAATAATGGGTGTATGGAAATAGAAGAATCCACGTTCATGAAAGAACTTATGGATAGCTATTGCCATATTATGACGAATACGGAATACTGCGCCAAAAGTATTTGTGCGCGGACGCAGATGAGCGATATCGCGGAGAAATTCCATAGAGTGACCTTTCTTCTGCAGCGGATACGTATTATCACAAGCACCCAACACCTCTATTTCACGAGCTTGAATTTCAGCCTTCTGTCCAGCCCCTACCGATTCCGTCAATACCCCATTGACACTGAGACATGCCCCTGTAGTAATATCTTTCAGCAGATTTTCATCGAAGTTACCTAAATCAACGACAATCTGTACATTATTGATCGTAGAACCATCATTCAGCGCAATAAAGTTTACCTGTTTACTACCTCTGCGGGTACGAACCCACCCTTTTACATTGACCATTGCACCGAAGTCGTCACGCTTCAGAAGGTCAACAATTTTTGTTCTACTAATTTTTTCCATAATTACAGTTTTATTCCTTATTATATATGTTATTCAAAAGAACCCATACGCAAGAAGTTCACCTCATTTTCCGTGAGGTAACGCCACTCACCGCGACGCAATCCTTTCTTGGTAAGACCTGCAAAGAATACACGGTCCAGTTTTACCACCTTATATCCTAACGATTCAAATATTCGGCGCACAATTCGATTCTTTCCAGAGTGAATTTCAATACCCACATCACTTTTCTTTGCTTCATCAGTATAACTGATGGCATCTGCATGGATTTCGCCGTCTTCCAGCTGAATACCTGCAGCAATCTGATCCATGTCTGCCTTAGTAAGATTCTTATCCAAATGAACATGGTAAATCTTCTTTTTCAAGAATTTAGGATGTGTCAGCTTAGAAGCCAAATCTCCATCATTCGTCAGTAACAGCACACCTGTGGTGTTGCGGTCCAGACGCCCTACCGGATAAATACGTTCCGTACAGGCACCCTTAACCAGATCCATCACAGTGCGGCGTGCCTGAGGATCATCTGAAGTAGTCACCGTATCCTTAGGTTTGTTCAGCAACACGTAAATTTTACGTTCGATGCTTACAGGCTGGTCATGAAATTTCACTTCATCACCTCGCTTAATTTTTGTACCCAATTCAGTTACTACTTCACCATTCACAGACACTACTCCTGCTGTAATAAATTCATCAGCTTCACGACGCGAACATACTCCGGCATTTGCCAAAAACTTATTCAAGCGAATCGGCTCATTGGGATCAACAAATTGCTCCTTGTATTCAATCTGCTTCTTCTTGCTATATTTTGCATTCGGATCATAATCGGCTGTGCGGCGGCGCGGACTGAATCCTTCACGATTGGCATAGCCACCCTGACGCGGACCTGCCTGATTAAAGCGAGGACGCTGCGGACGATCATTGCCAAAAGAAGGACGCTGCGGACGGTCGCCATTTTCTGCATTATAGCGCGGGCGGAAAGAACGGTCATTCGTATAGCTACGTTGCTGAAAATCATTACTTTCACCACTGTTATAGCGAGGAGTATAAGGGCGATCATTACCGAAAGAAGAACGCTGAGGACGGTCGCCATTCTCTGCATTATAGCGCGGACGGAAAGAACGGTCATTCGTATAGTTACGTTGCGGACGGTCGCCATTCTCACCATTGGAATTATATCGTGGACGATAAGAGCGATCATTATTATACGTACGTTGCTGACGACCTGCATTCTCGCCATTGGCATTGAAGCGCGGACGATAAGGACGATCGCTGCTATATGCACGCTGTGCACGCTCTCCATTGTCATTAGTAAATCTCGGGCGATAAGGACGTTCGCCATTTTCGCGATGATAGTTCTGACGGCTATAGTTGCCAGTAAATTGATTACCATCACGGCTTGCAGTGTTCCCCTCTGAGGAAGAAGCATCGCGCCAAGTTTCGTTTTCTGTAGTCATTGTTTTTTATTCGAATAAAATTAAACCTTGGCCTCACGGCCATTACTATTATAATTTTCTTAAATTACATTCCAGTATAAGTGTGCGGCGTAATCACACGCAGTTCTTTCTTTATTTCCTCGCTTACATTCAGTCCTTCAATAAATTCCTTGATAGAAGCCTCTGTAATGGCCTGATTGGTTCTGGTCAAAGCTTTCAATGCTTCATAAGGATGCGGATAAGCTTCCCGGCGCAGGATAGTCTGAATAGCCTCGGCCACTACGCTCCAGCAGTTATCCAGGTCGCGGTAAATAGCCGTTTCGTTCAACAACAGCTTGCGCAGTCCTTTCAAAGAGCTCTGGATAGCAATGACAATATGTCCGAACGGTACACCGATATTACGCAATACCGTAGAGTCGGTCAAGTCTCTTTGCAGACGAGATACCGGCAGCTTTACAGCCAGGTGTTCCAAAATAGCGTTAGCCATACCCAGGTTACCTTCGGCATTTTCGAAATCTATCGGATTCACCTTGTGAGGCATGGCACTGGAGCCCACTTCACCGGCTTTGATTTTCTGCTTAAAGTATTCCATGGAAATATATTGCCAGAAATCCCGGTTCATATCTATCATGATGGTATTGATACGCTTCATAGCGTCGAATATAGCCGACAGATTGTCGTAGTTGGAAATCTGAGTAGTATATTCCTCACGCTCCAGCCCCAGTTTTTCGGCTACAAAGCGATTACCGAACGCCTTCCAGTCGTAAGCCGGGTAGGCCACATGATGTGCATTGTAATTACCGGTAGCACCACCGAATTTTGCTGTAATCGGGCAAGCTTTCAGAGAAGCCAACTGACGTTCCAAGCGATATACAAACACCTGAATTTCCTTTCCCAAGCGAGTAGGAGAAGCCGGTTGCCCGTGCGTCTTGGCCAACATAGGAATCTCAGCCCACTCTTCTGCATACGTGCGAAGCTGTGCTATCAGCTCCTCTATCTGAGGATAATACACCTTTTCCAATGCTTCTTTCACTGAGAGAGGCACGGAAGTATTGTTGATATCTTGTGATGTAAGGCCAAAGTGAATGAATTCCTTATAGTCATCCATGCCACCCAGCTTGTCGAACTCTTCTTTCAGGAAATATTCCACAGCCTTTACATCATGATTGGTCACACTTTCAATGTCTTTGATGCGTTGTGCATCCGCTTCCGTAAAATTACGGTAAATGTTTCTCAAGGTCTCGAACACAGAGTTATCCACCCCTTGCAACTGCGGCAAAGGTAACTCACACAAAGTGATAAAGTATTCCACTTCCACCTGCACACGATACTTAATCAGTGCGAATTCCGAGAAATAATCGGCCAAAGCTTCTGCTTTGCCTCTGTAGCGGCCGTCAATCGGAGAGATTGCGGTAAGTAAATCAAGTTTCATACGTCGTATCTAAAATGATAATTATCAAGGTGCAAAAGTAGCGTTTTTTTCTGAGTAATGAAACAATGCATAAAAAAAAGAGTCGATGTCAATCTTTTGACTCGACCCTTCCCCTTGTAGTGGGCGTTGACGGATTCGAACCGCCGACCCTCTGCTTGTAAGGCAGATGCTC
>Mummy_p2__coassemble_2967_pt1 | contig 8159 bp, 12 predicted proteins | sample Mummy_p2__metabat2_low_PE_043 | metagenome-assembled genome bin Mummy_p2
ATATAGATAATTCAAAAATAACTCAACGAAAAACATACAAGTTTTAACAATTATGCGGATTCATAAAGATACAAAAAAAGCCGCCCCATCACTGGGACGACTTTATTTATAAAAAGAATAGTTGAATTATTCTGCCTTAGCTTCTTCAACTGCAGCAACTTCTTCCGCAGCAGGAGCAGCCTCAGTAGCATTGTTTTTCTTTGAACGACGAGTACGAGTAGCTTTCTTAGCAACTTTGTCCTTAGCCATGTTCTCGTTATAATCAACGAGCTCAATGAAGCACATTTCTGCATTGTCACCAAGACGGTTACCAGTCTTGATAATGCGAGTATAACCACCCGGACGATCGGCAATTTTAACAGAGATTTCTTTAAACAGCTCAGTTACAGCATATTTATCTTGCAAATTGCTAAATACTACACGACGAGAATTTGTTGTGTCATTCTTTGACTTTGTAATCAGCGGCTCAACAAACTTCTTCAGAGCTTTAGCCTTTGCAACGGTCGTAGTGATTCTTTTGTGCTTAATCAAAGAACACGCCATATTAGCCAACATAGCGTTTCTATGAGAGGCAGTACGACCTAAATGGTTGAATTTCTTATTATGTCTCATTTTTATTCTTTATCTAATTTATATTTAGAAATATCAGTTCCAAACGACAGATTCAGACTTTCCAGCAAATCATCAAGCTCGGTAAGCGATTTCTTTCCGAAGTTTCTGAATTTGAGCAAATCCGTCTTATTAAATTGAACCAAATCGCCCAATGTTTCTACATCTGCAGCCTTCAAGCAGTTGAGGGCACGTACAGAAAGATCCATATCAACGAGTTTAGTCTTTAACAATTGACGCATATGCAATACTTCTTCATCAAATTCTTCATTACCATCAGCATCATTAGTCTCGAGAGTAATTTTCTCATCAGAGAATAACATGAAGTGATAAATAAGAATTTTTGCAGCTTCTTTTAAAGCTTCCTTCGGGTGTATGGAACCATCGGTAGTAATTTCAAGAATCAGCTTGTCGTAGTCCGTCTTCTGTTCTACACGGAACGGTTCAATCTGATACTTTACATTACGAATCGGTGTATAAATAGAGTCGATAGGAATTACATTCACATCGGTGCAATATTCGCGGTTTTCATCTGCAGGGACATAACCACGGCCCTTATTGATTGTAAGATCTATCTGCATGGTAGCTTTTGAATCTAAATGACAAATAACTAATTCAGGATTTAACACTTCAAATCCAGTTAAATACTTAGCTATGTCACCTGCTTTAAATTCACTTGAATTCTCAATAGTAATACTTACTTTCTCACTTTCAAATTCTTCTACTACTTGCTTGAATCTAACCTGTTTGAGATTCAAGATAATGTTAGTAACATCCTCCTTTACTCCAGGTACACTAGAAAATTCATGCTCCACACCATCAATCTTGATAGTAGTGATAGCAAAACCTTCCAATGAGGAGAGGAGAATGCGGCGCAGTGCATTACCTACAGTAATACCGAAACCTGGCTCCAACGGACGAAATTCGAACTTTCCGAATTTAGAATCCGCTTCCAACATTAATACTTTATCAGGTTTTTGAAATGCTAATATCGCCATGAAATTAATTATTATTTAGAATACAATTCTACGATCAAATGCTCTTTAATGTTTTCAGGAATGTCTGCTCTTTCAGGAACATGCAATAATTTTCCTACCTTAGCATTGTCATCCCATTCCAACCAAGGATATTTGCTATGATTGAAACCAGCCAATGAGTTTGCGATAATTTCCAAAGACTTAGATTTCTCACGAACACCAATCACTTGACCCGGTTTAACAGCGTATGAAGGAATATTAACTACCTCACCGTCAACAGTGATATGCTTGTGACTTACCAACTGGCGTGCAGCAGCACGAGTAGGAGCAATACCCAAACGGAATACGATGTTATCCAAACGTCCTTCCAACAACTGGAGAAGGATTTCACCGGTAATACCCTTAGCTGTTTCAGCCTTCTCAAACAAGTTACGGAATTGTTTCTCTAATACGCCATAGGTATATTTGGCTTTCTGTTTCTCACGAAGTTGAACACCATATTCAGAAGTTTTTCTCTTTCTTGAATTACCGTGTTGACCGGGAGGATAATTCTTCTTAGACAAAACTTTATCTGCTCCGAAGATACCTTCACCGAATTTACGGGCGATTCTTGATTTTGGTCCAGTATATCTAGCCATTTCTTTTAAATTTAAATTGTTTTAATTATGAACTTAATTTGTTGCAGCCGCGACTGTAGAGAAGAAATTACAATCCAATAACAAAATCAAGTTTCACATATAATAAAGGTAAATCTTATACACGACGTCTTTTCGGAGGACGACATCCATTATGCGGCAACGGAGTAACGTCAATAATTTCGGTTACCTCAATACCAGCACCGTGAATAGTTCTAATAGCAGATTCACGACCATTACCTGGTCCTTTAACGAATGCTTTTACCTTTCTCAGACCAAGATCGTATGCAATCTTTGCACAATCCTGTGCAGCCATCTGTGCTGCATAAGGAGTGTTCTTCTTAGAACCTCTAAATCCCATTTTTCCGGCTGAAGACCAAGAGATGATCTGACCTTCACTGTTAGCCAGAGAAACAATAATGTTATTGAAAGATGAATGAACATGTAACTGTCCATTAGCATCTACCTTTACATTTCTCTTTTTTGCTGCAACTGTTTTTTTTGCCATATCAACAATTATTATTTAGTAGCTTTTTTCTTATTAGCAACGGTTTTCTTTCTACCCTTACGAGTACGAGCGTTATTCTTTGTGCTCTGTCCTCTCACTGGAAGACCAATACGGTGACGAACACCACGGTAGCAACCAATATCCATCAAACGCTTAATGTTTAACTGAATTTCAGAGCGAAGATCACCTTCTACTTTAAACTCTGCACCAATGATCTCACGAATCTTGGCAGCTTGATCATCCGTCCAGTCTTTTACTTTCAGGTCTCTGTCAACACCTGCTTTATCCAAAATTTTTGCTGAACTACTACGACCTATTCCATAGATATAGGTCAACGCAATTTCACCTCTCTTGTTTTGAGGCAAATCGACACCAACTATTCTTATAGCCATATACTAAATTATTTTTTTTGCAAAAATAATAAATTATCCTTGACGTTGTTTATACTTAGGATTTTTCTTGTTAATAACATACAAACGGCCATTACGTCTAACGATCTTACACTCTGGCGTACGTTTCTTTAAAGATGCTCTTACTTTCATATCTAATTTTATTTATATCTAAATACAATTCTACCTTTCGATAAATCGTAAGGCGACATTTCGACTCTTACTTTATCACCCGGCAGGATTTTGATGTAATGCATCCGCATCTTACCGGAAATATGCGCAGTAATCTCATGTCCGTTTTCTAATTCAACGCGAAACATTGCATTAGACAATGCTTCAACAATAACTCCGTCTTGTTCTATTGCAGATTGCTTTGCCATATTAATTTTTTAAATTGCTTTATCTCCTAATACTTCTTCAATGAACTGGAACGATGAAAGGATATCTGCCTTACCAGACCGAACAGCTACAGTATGCTCAAAGTGAGCAGCTACCTTGCGGTCTCTCGTACGAACAGTCCATCCGTCGCGCTCCATTACTATCTGTCGTTCACCCAAGGTAATCATCGGTTCGATAGCAATGCACATGCCTTGCTTTAACATAGCACCTGTGCCGCGCTTTCCGAAATTGGGAACTTGCGGATCTTCATGCATCTTCTTACCAATACCGTGACCGACAAACTCTCTTACTACACCATACGAATTTTTTTCGCAGTGTTGTTGAATAGAGTATCCTATATCACCTAATCTCTTACCTTGAACAGCGTTCTGTATACCCAAATACAAAGCTTCTTTTGTAGTACGAAGCAAGTTCAGTACTTCCTCATCAACATCACCGACACAGAATGTGTAGGCAGAATCACCGCAAAAACCATTCATGTAAGTACCGCAATCAACTGACACTATATCACCATCGCGCAACACTACATCACTGGGTATACCATGAACTACTTGCTCATTAACAGAAGTACAAATAGAAGCAGGGAAGGCACTTCCATAGGGATTAGGAAAACCTTTGAAAGTAGGCTCAGCTCCATGATCACGGATAAACTCTTCAGCTACTTTGTCAAGCTCCTTGGTTGTTACTCCAGGCTTGATGATTTTCGCTAACTCTGCAAGAGTCTTCCCAACCAGCAAATTGCTCTGTCGAAGCAATTCTATTTCATCTTCAGTCTTAAGAAATATCATTCTATCAAAGATTAATATGCAGCTACATTGCCGCTACGGCCTTTGATACGTCCAGATTTCAACAAGCCATCATAGTGTCTCATCAACAAATGACTTTCCACCTGTTGTAAAGTATCAAGAACCACACCTACAAGAATCAACAAAGAAGTACCTCCAAAGAACTGAGCAAATTCAGCCTGCACACCAAATATACCAGCAAAAGCGGGCATAATGGCAACCAAAGCGAGGAAGAAAGAACCAGGCAAAGTAATGCGCGACATAATCACATCAATATACTCTGCAGTTTGCTTTCCAGGTTTGATACCAGGTATAAAGCCGTTATTGCGCTTCATATCTTCAGCCATCTGAGTTGGGTTAATTGTAATTGCAGTATAGAAATATGTGAATAAAATAATCAATACTGCAAAAATCAAATTATACCAGAAACTTGTATGATCGGTTAAAGCCTGAACAAAACCGCTCACATTATTTAAATTTGAGAATCCAACGAGAGTGATAGGAATGAACATTATAGCCTGAGCGAAAATGATAGGCATCACATTGGCAGCATTAACTTTCAATGGGATGTACTGACGCGCACCGCCATATTGCTTATTACCAACAATCTTCTTGGCATATTGTACGGGAATCTTACGAGTGCCCTGAACCAAGAGAATAGCAAATGCAATGACAACTAATAAAACAACCAGCTCAATCAAGAACATAACTAATCCACCTGTTTTTTCAGTCATTCGCGATACCAATTCCTGGAACAGAGACTGAGGTAAACGAGCAATGATACCCACCATGATAATCAGAGAAATACCATTTCCAATACCTTTATCCGTAATTCTCTCACCAAGCCACAAAATAAACATACTTCCGGCCGCCAAAGTGATGGTGGAAGTAAACATAAACCAAGTCCAATCTAATGAAGCATTTAAGGAAGGACCAGCCTGCATCTTAAGATTGAGCAAATAGGAAGGAGCTTGAACCAAAAGAATTAAGATCGTCAGATAACGAGTATATTGGTTCATTTTTCTTCTACCGCTCTCACCCTCACGCTGCAATTTCTGGAAATACGGAACCGCAATACCCAGTAACTGAATCACGATGGAGGCAGAGATATAAGGCATAATACCAAGCGCAAAAATAGATGCGTTAGAAAATGCTCCTCCAGAGAACATGTTTAACAAGGCTAAGAGGCCCTCGCTTGTTTGTTGATGCAATTGTGAAAGCATTGACGGATTAATACCCGGCAAAACTACATACGAACCGAATCGATAAATTGCCACAAACAATATGGTAATGAGGATCCGTTGTCTCAGATCCTCAATATTCCATATATTCTTTAATGTTTCAATAGCTTTTCTCATTGAATTAGAGTTTTACTACTTGTCCACCAGCAGCTTCGATGGAAGCAATCGCAGTCTTAGAGAATGCGTGTGCTTGAACATCCAACTTAGCAGTCAAAGTTCCATTACCTAATACTTTTACCAACTGGTTAGAAGAAACAAAACCAGCAGCAACAAAATCAGCGATTCCTACAGACTGCAGATTCTTAGCTTCAGCCAACTTTTGAATAGTATCCAAGTTGATAGCCTTATACTCTACACGGTTAATATTCTTGAAACCAAACTTAGGAACACGACGTTGAAGAGGCATCTGACCACCTTCAAAACCAATCTTCTTAGAGTATCCAGATCTTGATTTAGCGCCCTTATGACCTCTTGTAGAAGTACCACCTAAACCAGAACCGGGACCACGTCCAATTCTTTTTCTAGTTTTAGTAGAGCCTTCTGCAGGTTTTAAATTACTTAAGTTCATATTGTAATTCGTTTAATATTCTACAAATAATTACTTCACAATGGCAACCAAGTGTTTCACCTTATCCACCATTCCCAGGATTGAAGGAGTAGCTTCATGTTCAACAACACGATTCAACTTGTGAAGACCAAGTGCGTCGAGCGTTCTTTTCTGATCTGCAGGAGCACCAATTCTACTTTTTACTTGTTTAATCTTAATAGTCGACATAATTTTCCTCCTTAACCTCTAAATACTTTTTCAATGCTAATACCTCTGTTTTGGGCAACCATTCTAGCATCACGCATTTCGCTCAATGCCAAGATAGTAGCTTTAACCAAATTGTGAGGATTTGAAGAACCTTTTGACTTGGCCAAAACGTCAGTAACACCAACGCTCTCAAGTACAGCACGCATAGCACCACCAGCTACAACTCCAGTACCGTGAGAAGCAGGTTTGATAAATACTTCTGCGCCACCGAATTTAGCAGACTGTTCGTGAGGAACTGTTCCTTTCAAAACGGGAACCTTTGTCAAGTTCTTCTTTGCAGATTCTACACCTTTGGCAATAGCAGCTGTAACTTCACCTGCCTTACCCAGGCCCCAACCGATGATACCCTCTTCGTTACCTACTACAACAATTGCAGAAAAGCTGAAGGTTCTACCACCTTTGGTTACTTTGGTTACACGATTGATGGCAACCAATCTATCTTTCAACTCTATATCGTTTGAAATCTTAACTCTATTATTAAGTCCTGCCATAATGATTAAAATTTAAGTCCACCGTTACGAGCGGCGTCTGCCACTTCTTTTACTCTCCCATGATATAAATAACCATTACGGTCGAAAACAACAGTAGTGATACCAGCTTCTTGAGCTTTCTTGGCAATCAACTCACCAACTTTTGCAGCTTGTTCTTTCTTAGGCATTTTTTCAGTCATACCCAAAGAAGATGCAGCAGCTAAAGTCTTACCGCTCAAATCGTCGATGATTTGTACGTAAATTTGTTTGTTGCTTCTGAAAACACTCATACGCGGGCATTCAGCAGTACCTGAAATTTTATTGCGTACTCTATATTTAATTTTAATACGTCTTTCTATTTTTGTTGTCATAATACTATCAGTTTAAAAGATTATTTAGCGCCGGCTGATTTACCAGACTTTCTACGAATTTCTTCGCCAACAAACTTAATACCCTTACCTTTGTATGGTTCAGGCTTACGGAAAGAACGGATTTTAGAGCAAACTTGACCTAACAATTGTTTGTCGCAAGATTCCAAAATAATAAGCGGATTCTTATTTCTTTCAGACTTAGTCTCAACCTTGATCTCAGGCGGCAACTGCATGAAAATGCTGTGTGTATAACCCAAGTTCAATTCGATGATGTTACCTTGATTAGAAGCACGGTAACCTACACCGACAAGTTCGAGCTCTTTCTTGTATCCTTCAGATACACCAACAACCATGTTGTGAACCAATGCACGATAAAGACCATGGAAAGCATGTTTTTGCTTCGGATTATCTTGCATCAGGTTTTCATTTTCAGTCAAAACAACATGACCTTCTTCGATGTTTACATTGATAGCAGGATTTACATATTGGCTCATTTCACCTTTGGGTCCCTTAACAGTAACCACGTCGTCCTTCAGAGTAACTGTTACTCCTGCAGGTATATTTATGGGTAATTTTCCTATTCTTGACATTGCTAATTCCTCCTATTAATATACATAACACAAAACTTCACCACCGATCTTCAATTCAGCGGCTTCTTTGTTGGTCATAACACCTTTGGAAGTAGATATTATAGCAATACCCAAACCATTAATTACACGCGGCATATCCTTGTAACCAGTGTACTTACGCATACCCGGAGAAGAAATTCTTTCCAGTTTCTTAATAGCGTTTACTTTGTTAACCGGATCATACTTCAAGGCTACCTTAATTGTACCTTGAGGACCATCTTCTACAAACTTATAATTAAGGATGTAGCCTTTTTCAAAAAGGATCTTAGTGATTTCCTTTTTCAAATTAGAAGCCGGAACTTCCACAACTCTGTGCTTCGCTTGAATAGCGT
>Mummy_p2__coassemble_5822_pt1 | contig 4155 bp, 4 predicted proteins | sample Mummy_p2__metabat2_low_PE_043 | metagenome-assembled genome bin Mummy_p2
CGGCATACCGGAAGCTGATATATTTTTCACCCGCCATAGGGATACAGCGATGAGAGTCCCCGGCGGCTGGCCGGAGCATCGGGCATGGGTTCCAGAAAAAGAACGGGTGGCTTACTCCTTGAGGAGCTGGATGTACTCGGGATTCACCTCGATGGTGGCGGAGAGGAATCCGGGAAGGTCGACGATGAGCCGCTTCTTACGGGAGCCGCGCTGGGTGAGCAGACGGCCTTCGAAGCCGTCGAGACGGCCGCCGATGATGCGGATGTGCTTGCCGTAGAGCTGGGGGGATACTTCCTGCGGTGAGTAGTATTCCACCCGGTCGGCACTGAGCACGGCCTGAATGAAGCGTTCCATGTCGGCATGGCGCACTTTCATGGGCTCGTTCTGCCTGCCGCCTTTCACGTAGCGGTATTGCAGGGAGGTGACCTCATCCAGAATGGCATCGAGCACTTCTCTGCGCTCGTGGATGAAGATGAGATCGTTCATATAGGGTACGTACTTCACCTCTTTCCTACCCTGACGGCTGCAGACTTTCTGCTTCATGGGAATGAAGAGTTTGTCTTGTAGACGGAATTTTTCGTCTTGCAGGGTGAGATAGGCTGGATGAAGGGAGTTGGGACGCTTGAGGTCGCGCAACACGTACCAGTAGGTTTCTTCTGTTATAGGCATATTTCTAACTCCCACTTTTTCTTCTTATACTCTGAAAAACAAGTAGTTATGAAATAGTTTGTAAAAGTTTCGCCGAATCGGGTCCGGCTTTGCGAAGCGGTATGCACGGCTCCTTTTTAGTTAATTTGCGTACAAAGATAAGAATTATTCTTTATTTACAACAGCATTTAGAAGTAAAAATGTTTTTTTTAGGACACATGCCGCAAACTTCGTAATTTATGCCTAAATTTGCGCGTTTTTAAAATAAATTAGTTAGATTCACTCATGAAGTTTACTGAATTACCTCTCAATGATTCCGTGCTCGATGCACTGGATGCTATGCGTTTCGAGGAATGTACGCCCATTCAGGAGCAGTCCATCCCTCTGATTCTGGAAGGAAGAGACCTGATAGCGGTGGCTCAGACGGGCACCGGAAAAACGGCGGCGTATCTGCTACCGGTATTGCACAAACTGTCGGAAGAGGACCACCCGGAGGATGCGATCAACTGTATCGTGATGTCGCCTACACGGGAACTGGCGCAGCAGATAGACCAGCAGATGGAGGGGTTCTCGTATTTCTTGCCGGTGTCGAGCGTGGCGGTGTACGGGGGAAACGACGGAATTCTCTTTGAGCAGCAGAAGCGGGGGCTGACGCTGGGGGCGGATGTGGTAATCGCTACGCCGGGCAGGCTGATAGCGCACCTGAGCCTGGGGTATGTGGACTTGTCGCGCGTGTCGTTCTTTATTCTGGACGAGGCGGACCGTATGCTGGACATGGGGTTCTATGAGGATATCATGCAGATAGCGAAGTATCTGCCGGAGTCGTGCCAGACGATTATGTTCTCGGCTACCATGCCTGCCAAGATTCAGCAGCTGGCGGGGAACTTGCTGAAGAATCCGGCGGAGGTGAAGCTGGCGGTGTCGAAACCGGCGGATAAGATTATACAGGCGGCGTATGTGTGCTACGAGAACCAGAAGCTGGGTATCATACGGAGCTTGTTTGCGGAGCAGAGCCCGGAAAGGGTCATCGTGTTTGCCTCGAGCAAGCTGAAGGTGAAGGAGGTGACGAAGTCGCTGAAGCAGATGAAGCTGAACGTGGGGGAAATGCACTCGGACCTGGAGCAGGCGCAGCGGGAGAAGGTGATGCATGAGTTCAAGGCGGGACGGATCAATATTCTGGTGGCTACGGACATCGTGGCACGGGGGATTGATATCGATGACATCCGCCTGGTGATAAATTACGACGTACCGCACGACAGCGAGGATTATGTGCACCGCATAGGGCGTACAGCACGGGCCAACAACGACGGGGTGGCGCTGACGTTTGTAAGCGAGAAGGAGCAGACGAACTTCCGGATAATAGAGAATTTCCTGGAACGGGATATCTACAAGATAGCGGTGCCCGAGGAGCTGGGGGAAGCACCGGAGTATAGGCCGCGCGACGTGCGCAAGGGCGGCGGTAAAGGGAACCGGAAAAAGAACGGGAACCGGAAAAAGGGCAAGATGAAAGCTAAATCTGCGCAAAATTAAGGGGTTTTATTTCTAAATGTACAGGCAATTCATTATTTTTGTGGCATGATAGAATTAGCACAACATATTGAAGCGTTATTACTGGAGAATGACTGTGTCATTGTGCCGGGACTGGGGGGCTTTGTGGGACACTATACGCCGGCGGTACGGCTGGCGGAGGAGAACCGCTTTCTGCCGCCTGCACGGGTGATAGGATTCAACCCGAGCCTGAAGATGAACGATGGATTGCTGGTGCAGTCGTATGCCTCGGTGTATGGAACGAGTTTCTCGGATGCTACCCGACGCATAGAGCATCAGGTGTGCCGGCTGCAGAATAAGCTGTACGAGGAGGGAAAGGTGGAACTGGCCAACATCGGCGAGTTGCGCTGTTCGGTCTATGGGGCGCTGAGCTTTGTGCCTTTCGACAGCAAACTGACGACTCCTTATTTATATGGATGGCAGGGGTTCGAGATGCGGGAGCTGCAAGCTATGCCGCAGCAAAGAACGGCTGCTGCAGGTGCGGACAAGTCTGTGGCGCCGATACACCGACGCCGTAGGAATTTCCGGATGCAGGGGGCGATGATTCGCCATGCCATGAGTGCGGTGGCGGCGGTGCTGCTGTTCTTCCTCTTGTCGACACCTATTGAGAATACGGGGATGATGGAGGAGAATTATGCGCGCTTGATGCCGAGTGAATTGTTCTCGCAGATGGGGCATCCGTCGCTGGTGGTTACTCCGGTGGGACTGGATGTGCCGGCTGTGGCGCAACAGCAACCGAAAAAGAAGGTTACCGTGCCGGTGGCCGTGAAGGAGGTGAAGGTGAAAGCTGCTGCCACAGCGAAAGCCATGCCGACTGAAAAGACTGTAAAAGCTGTTCCGGCTGAAAAGGCTGTAAAAGCCGTTCCGACTGAAAAGGCTATAAAAGCCGTTTCGGCTGAAAAGACTGTAAAAGCCGTTTCGGCTGAAAAGGCTGCAAAGGATATAAAGGCTGTTTCGGCTGAAAAAGCTGGTCAGACAGCGAAAGTAATACCGGCAGAAAAGCTGGTTCCGGCTGCAAAAGCAGCAAAACCCTACCATATTATTGTGGCGAGTGTGGGTTCAGAACAGGATGCCCATCGCATGGCGGAACAGTTGAAGCAGAAGGGTTTCAGCAAGGCGTGTGCCGTGATAGGAAACGGTAAAATGCGGGTGAGCATTCAGGCTTGCAGCAGTGAGGCCGAAGCGTATAAGGCGCTGAAAGAAATCCGGGCAATGGAAGCTTATCAGTCAGCCTGGGTACTGCATTGATGCGACGGGGTGTTGCATCTCATTATCTCTCAATCTTTATTTTATTACATTGAATCATGAAACGAGTTCGTTGTCCCAAATGTGAGAATTACCTCACTTTTGATGAAACCAAGTATACAGAAGGTCAGTCGCTGGTATTTGTCTGCGACCAATGCAAGAAGCAGTTCAGCATCCGGCTGGGCAAGAGTAAGATGTCGGCTACCCGCAAGGAGGAGAAAATCAACGAGGAGGAGTTTTGCGAGGCATTCGGCAACATTACAGTGATAGAGAATGTATTCGGATTTAAACAGGTATTGCCGCTGCAGGAGGGTGACAATGTCATCGGACGCCGGTGCATAGGAACGGTTATCAATGTGCCGATAGAAACGTCGGACATGAGCATGGACCGCATCCACTGTATCATCCAGGTGAAACGGAACAAACAAGGGGAACTGGTGTATACGCTACGTGACGCTCCAAGCCTGACAGGTACATTCCTGAACAATGAAATCTTAGGCGATAAAGACCGGGTACGCCTGGACGACGGAGCCATCGTAACCATCGGAGCCACGACGTTCATCCTGCATAAAGGGGGAGGAGCTGAATAAGGAGAGATTATTGAGGAGTTAGAGGGAGTTAGAGGAAGTTAGAAGGAAGTTAAGGGAGTAACATACTAACCCACTGCACACAACTGATTTCCGAAGACATCCTTCACACAGCTAATTCCTGCAA